>ERZ1740067.594-NODE-594-length-28539-cov-4.922448_pt1 | contig 28539 bp, 20 predicted proteins | sample MGYA00581736_ERZ1740067 | MGnify/ENA primary metagenome ERZ1740067 (study PRJEB43018, sample SAMN04849236) | marine metagenome | isolation source: floating plastic debris | place: Pacific Ocean | collected 2008-08-27 | study: EMG produced TPA metagenomics assembly... | reverse complement strand
GGTGAAAGAAGGGTTCGATGTCATGGTCTATTGCAATGACGACCCTATTGCCGCGAAACAGCTGGAAGAGATGGGCGCTGTCGCCATCATGCCCCTTGGTGCGCCGATAGGCTCCGGCCTCGGAATTCAAAACCCGGTGCATATTCGCCTTATTATTGAGCAAGCGAAGGTGCCGGTTCTAGTGGACGCAGGTGTTGGCGTTGCATCCGATGCCGCTGAAGCAATGGAGCTTGGCTGTGACGGCGTCTTGATGAATACCGCCATCGCCGAAGCAGGCGATCCAATCGCAATGGCCCATGCTATGCGCTTGGCGACAGAGGCAGGTCGGTTGGCTTATAAGGCTGGGCGCATGCCGCGTAAGCGCTATGCGGACCCCTCTTCACCTCTTGCTGGGCTTATCTAGCTGTTCAGAACTGTGTGTAGTCAGCTTTTCGCTTTTCAAGAAACGCAGTAACGCCCTCCTTGAATTCAGGCCCCCGTCCAGCAGCTTTCTGATACTCCCGTTCTAGCCGAAGTTGCTCGCTGCGGCTGTTTCCGAGAGACTGATTGGCCATTTTTCGGATCATCGCTAAAGCGCGGGTCGGTCCTTTTGCCAGCTTTGTTGCGATTTCTAGGGCCCTGGTTTGCAGAGCTTCATCATCCACCACTTCATAGACCAGGCCCCAGTCTACGGCAGTATCGGCATGAATTTTCTCGCCAAGCATCATCATCGCAGCTGCCCGCGCTTCGCCAATGCGTCGCGGCAGAAAATAGGAACTGCCCGCATCAGGGACAATTCCGATGTTGACGAAGGCTTGGAGAAAGTAGGCGGATTTAGCCGCAATAACGATGTCGCCGGCGATTGCGAGTGAACAGCCCGCTCCCGCTGCTGCGCCATTCACTGCATTGACGACCGGGACTCGCAGGGCAGCCAGTCGTTCGATCAGAGGGTTATAGTCTCGCTCAAGCGTCATGCCGAGATCGATTTTCTTCATGGCTGACTTGTCTTTTGTACTCGGGAGCCCACCGCCTGCTAGATCAGCGCCAGAACAAAAAGCGCGTCCAGCGCCAGTCAAGATGAGGCAGCGGATCCCACTTTCTGGGTCTTCAATCGTTTCAAACGCCTCTTGAATTTCCTTCAGCATTTGGTTTGAGACTGCATTTAGTCGCTCGGGGCGATTTAATGTGAGGGTCGCAATGCTTTCCTTAACCTCAAAGAGAATGTGGGGCTCCGACATGGGGTATCTCCTCAACCGAGCTACGTGGATTTGGCGGCACATTAGGGCGGGCTCCGCGCGAAGCAAAGCCTATCAGTTTAAAGGAGGCGCTAGCCGCGCGCGCTTACCTTCAGAAAATCAGGAACATGATCACCCAGGCCTACCACGGCGCGGTCGTCATGGTTGCTGTCTTGCTCTTTTGATTTCGGTTTTGCCATCTTTTTGGGCTTAGGCCGCTTTTGTTCCGAAACATCAACCTTTATCAACTTAATAACGTCGTCCCAGTTCTCGCTGTCACTGCGACTTACAAAGGTTATGGCTTTGCCGGTTCGCCCGGCACGGCCAGTCCGGCCTATACGGTGCACATAGTCATCAGGGTGCATCGGAACATCAAAGTTCACAACCAGCGAGACCGCCGGAATATCAAGGCCGCGCGCAGCGACATCAGAAGCTGCTAAGATGCGGATGTCGCCAGACTTGAATTGCTCAAGCACCGCCTAGCGCGCAGGCTGATCCATATCGCCATGCAACTGGCCAGCTGAGAAGCCGTGTTTTCGAAGGCTTCCTTCCAAGATGCTCACATCTTTCTTGCGATTGCAGAACACGATGGCTGTCGCTTCGGGGTCGCCATTGAGAATTTCGCGAAGTGCTTCGCGTTTATCGCGCGGGCCAACTTGAAGATAAAACTGCGTAACAGTCGTCGCCGTCTGCGCCGGGCGCGCGACTTCTACAACCTTTGGGTCCTTCAGAAATTTATCGGTCAGCTTTTTAATCGCTGGTGGCATTGTGGCCGAGAAAAATAGCGTCTGGTGGCGCTGTGCCATGAGTGTGCCAATGCGCTCGACATCGGGAATGAAGCCCATATCCATCATGCGGTCGGCTTCATCAATAACGAAAATATCGACACCTGTGAGCATGACGTTGCCACGCTCAAACTGGTCCAGGAGACGCCCCGGGGTTGCGATCAACACATCTACGCCGCGATCCAGCAGCTTCATCTGATCGGTGAATGAAACACCGCCAATGATGAGTGCCATCGTGAGTTCGTGATACTTGCCGTATTTCTCAAAATTCTCTGCAACTTGGGCCGCGAGTTCGCGTGTTGGTTCCAAGATAAGCGACCTTGGCATGCGCGCGCGACTTCGCCCCTGAGCCAAAACGTCAAGCATAGGCAAGACAAAAGATGCTGTCTTACCCGTCCCTGTTTGCGCAATGCCAAGGACGTCCTGCCCCATCAAGACCGGGGGAATGGCCTGCTTTTGGATCGGAGTCGGCGTTTCATAGCCAGCCTCTCCAACCGCCTTTAGCAATTCATCACTGAGACCCAGAAGGTCAAAACTCATCGACAGCGCGTCCTTTTATCTCGCGGGCGCACACTACGCAGCGATCACAATGTGTCAATTGCACCGCCGGGATTGCGCCGAAAAGCCGCGAAACGGCAGCGTCTTTGGCAGGCAATGTTGCTTTTTTAGCGCAATTGACCGCCTTTCCCTTGCGCTTGATTTTTTTTCGCTGCGCCGCCAAACACGCCCAATGCGATATTGTTCACTAGAAAACGGCTCGCAATGAAGCGTGCCCTTCTTCCATTAAACGCTCTTCGGGTGTTTGACGCGGCTGCGCGGCATTTGAGTTTTAAACTCGCGGCCGATGAATTGGCTGTGACTCCGGCAGCCGTCTCGCAGCAAATTCGCTCACTGGAAGACTATCTGGGTGTCGTCCTGTTTAAGCGCCAAGCCCGTTCACTGTCGCTCACGGAGGAGGGGCTGCAAAGCCTTCCGGCCCTAAGGGCGGGGTTTGAGCGCTTTGAAGAAGCGGTCAAAATTCTGCAAGCTGGGCAGGCATCTGATATCCTCACGGTCTCAGTCTCACCATCTTTTGCGTCTAAATGGCTGTTGCCACGTATTGATGGATTTTATGCCGACCGACCCAGCATGGAGGTGCGCATCCAGGCTTCAGACGAGCTGGTCAACTTTGCTGAAGAGAACGTGGATTTGGCAATCCGGTATGGAAGCGGTCAATATCAAGAGCTTCGCTCGGAAAAACTACTGGATGAGCATGTCTTGCCGGTCTGCCATCCCGCCTTACTTTCTGGAGAGAAGGCCATTGAATCCCTGGCAGATTTAGCTGAGCATACCTTGATACACGATAGTTCACACAGTGCTGATCCAGCCGCGCCGAGCTGGGCCATGTGGCTCAAGGCGGCTGGCGCTGGCGATGTCCAAGCCAAGCGCTCTTTGCACTTTGATCTGGAGACCTTGGCGCTGGACGCTGCCCTAGCGGGCAAGGGCGTTGCCTTGGCGCGTCGCATATTAGCAGCGGAGGACTTGGCTGGAGGGCGACTTGTCGCGCCCTTTGAAGGACAGGTTGCAGTCAGTTTTGCATATTATATGGTCGCGCCTGAGCCGCAGTGGCGGCAACGTAAGATCTCAGAATTTGTTGCCTGGCTGAAAGATGAAGCGTCTGGCAGCGCACACGATGAGCTGCCATCAGTTTAACCGAACGGAAAAGCTATGAAATTCACCCGTAGAAAATTCATTGTCGGCGGCCTGGTCGGCGGCGCTGTTGCTTTCGGATATAGCGCCATACCGCCTAAGCCGAAATGGAATGGCGAGATCGCCGACAACGAACATCTGTTCAACAACTGGATCAAAATAGCGCCGGACGGAACCGTCACAGCATTTGTTGCACAAGCAGAGATGGGCCAAGGCGTTATGTCTGGTTTTGCGGCAATCCTGGCTGAGGAACTCAATGCCGATTGGGACCGAATGGCTGTGGCGCATGCGCCGAACCACCCAAGCTACAGCAATTTACTATTCGCTGGCGCGGCTATCCCGATCAAAACGATGTTGCCTGCTTTCATGGCGCCGGCCGGTGAGTGGCTTATGAAAGAAGTGATCGATCGGATGGGCTTGATTGCGACGGGCGGGTCATCATCAGTTCGCGACAAATTTCTTCGTCTGCGCGAGGCGGGGGCCTTTGCCCGCATGACGCTGGAACAAGCTGCCGCTGATGTGTGGCAGGTGCCATTGGCTGAGTGTTTTGCTGATAACCACAAAGTGCTGCATAAGGCATCAGGGAAATCTGTAGACTTCTCTGAGCTCGTCGCGGTCTTGCCGGATACCAGTGTAACCCAAGAGCTTGCCTTAAAGTCTGACGCTGATTTCAAAATCATTGGCAAGGAAGGCCGTCCGCGTCTCGACTTGCCAAAGAAAGTGGATGGGAGCGCTGTATTTGGTGCGGATGTTCGCGTGCCTGGCATGGTCTACGCCGCGATCAAGAACGGTGGCAGTAGTCTTGGAGACATTGTTGCGCTCGATAAAGAAACAGCGCTGGCCCAGCCGGGTGTGATCGATGTCGTGCATGAGAATGGTTGGGTCGCCGTCGTGGCGAAGAGCTATTGGCACGCCCAAATGGCTGCGGACATGCTGACCTTAGAGCGTGATCGCTCTGCCGGCTCAATCATGGCCGATGACTGGCAGGAAAGCCGCATCGAAGCGAGTTCTCAAGACGCTATGCCTGGCTATGTGCTGCACGACGATGGCGACGTGGAAACACGGTTCGCTGACGCAGCAGATACCATCCAAGCCACCTATACGGTACCCTATCTGGCGCATGCGTGTTTGGAGACCAATACGGCAACTGCCAGCTATGTAGACGGCAAGGTTGAAGTCTGGGCCCCGACGCAATCGCCATCTATTACGCAGACGGCCCTAGCGGGCGCCATGGAGTTGTCAGCGGCCGATATCACCGTGAACACCACCTTTCTAGGTGGCGGTTTCGGCCGCAAAGCCGAGCCGGATCCCGTTGTTCAGGCAGCGCTGATCTCAAGGGCGGTTGGTAAGCCGGTGCAGCTCATTTGGTCTCGGGAAGAAGATATTCATGGCGATACTTTCCGCCCCGCTGCCGCTGCCACTATGACAGCTGCCCTGGGCAGCGATGGCAGTGTTCGCGCCGTAAAAACGCATGTCTCTAGCCAGTCCGTTGGCGCCAGCTTTAACGGTCGCTGGTTCGGCGGCAGCGGGCAATATGAAGGCAAAGATCCCAGCACTGTCGAGGGCCTCGAAGAGCTTCCTTACGAGATCGGCTCTTATCAGCTTGGCTATACCGACAACGCCACACCGGCAAATGTTGGGTATTGGCGTTCAGTGGGGCACAGCTATACGGCCTACTTTGCAGAAGCGTTTGCTGACGAGGTCGCGGCGCGGTTGGGCGAAGATCCGCTCGACTATCGTCTCTCCCGGATAAAAGACGACTATGCCAAGGCAACACTAGAAGCCGTTGCCGACTTGTCTGGCTATCGACAAGGGCCGCCACCTGGCCGCTATCATGGCGTATCTTACCACTATAGCTTTGGCGCCCATGTGGCGATGGTGGTAGAGATTGAACCGCAAGATGGAGAGGATCTGCCGGCGGTAAAACGCGTGTTCGCAGCTGTTGATGTTGGCCTTCCAATTGACCCAGATACCATTCGCGCACAAATCGAGGGCAGCGTAGTGTTTGGCCTAACGGCAGCTCTCTATGGCGATCTAAAGTTTGACGGGGGTATCCCGACGTCATCCAATTTCGATACTTACCAGTTGCTCAGCTTGGCTGAGACGCCTGAGGTTCAGGTCGCGGTGCTCAAGAGCGGCGGTCCACTCGGCGGTGTCGGTGAACCGGGCGTCCCGCCGGTTGCACCAGCGTTGGCGAATGCTATCTTCAAATGGACTGGCCAGCCGGTGCGCAAGTTGCCTTTGATCAACAACATGCCAAACAGTCTGGCTGGTAAAGAAATCGCGAGCGCAGAGGCCTTGTAGGGGTCCGCTTGCCCGTAAGTCACGTACACAGATATTATGGTCACTGTGATTCAACGTCCGCTTTGCCCGCCAGATGCGCCGCCGTCAACGCGCTATGATCGTGTCGGCGTGCTGCTCATTAATCTCGGCACGCCCGATTTGCCGGAAACGGGGGCGGTTCGGCGCTATCTCAAGCAGTTCTTGTCTGATAGTCGGGTCATTGAGATTAACAAGTGGCTTTGGTGGCCTATTCTGAATGGTCCTATTCTAACATTCCGGTCCCCAAAAACGGCGCGCAATTACCAGAAAATCTGGGCGGAAGATTCGCCGTTGCGGCTAGGGACGCGGGAAGTGACTGAGGCACTGGAAGAAAAAATGGGGTCTGATGACCTCGTTATTCGTTACGCAATGCGATACGGCAATCCTAGCGTTCCAGACGTTCTGGACGAGATGCAGAAAGCCGGGTGCGACCGCATCGTCTGCATGGCTCTTTACCCACAATACTCGGCGACCACCACTGCATCTGCCTATGACGCTGTGTTCCGGTGGTCGCTGTCAGCGCGCTGGCAGTCGGCGGTCCGGACCGTACCCGACTACCACGACCATCCGCTCTATATCGCTGCGCTCAAGGCATCGCTGGAACGCGCCATCGACAAAGCAGGCTGGGAGCCGGACGTGATCTTGGCGTCCTTTCATGGCTTGCCGCAACGCAACACCTACAAAGGTGACCCCTACCAGTGCCAATGCCTGACGACGGGGGATTTGCTGCGTCAGGCGATGGGCATGGATGACCGAAAATTGCGCACTTGCTTTCAATCACGTTTTGGCCCGCAAGAGTGGCTTCAGCCTTATACCGACGACCTTGCTGAGGAGTTGGCTGAACAAGGCGTCAAAAAGCTCATGATCATCTCTCCAGGCTTTGCTGCCGATTGCATTGAAACATTGGAGGAGCTGGCTATGGGCACACAGGAGATTTTCAAAGAGGCTGGCGGTGAGCAGTTCGCCTATGTGCCTTGCCTCAATGATGCGCCTGAAGCCGTCAAACTTTATCAAGACATTTTATCCGACAACCTAGCGGGCTGGTTAGACCAGAGCCTTCTGTCATCAGGCTTAGCCGCGTCTATCGGCTGAGATGCTTGAGCATTCGGGCTACCGAAATGATGGCGTCTCGAAGACGTGTGCTTTTTGAAAAGTCACAAAAGTCACACCTGCCTTATTAAGGGGCGATCTCACATTTCAAAGAGCGACTGGCTTAGACTGGCCAATTTCTACCTATAATAGCGGCCTGCTGACCTGTAGGACAGGATTAATACAAAAGGCTGGACCGAAGGGCTGTGACTTTCGTCCAGGATGCCTCGCGTTGCTTTTTAGAATACCTCCCGTATAGTTCCCAAAACAAACAGATCATTGAGGGGATAGATTATGTCACATGTAGCATTGGTTACTGGAGGCACGCGCGGTATCGGCGAAGCGATATCTGTGGCGCTGAAAAATGCCGGCGTTACCGTTGCGGCGAATTATGCCGGGAATGATGAAAGGGCGCAGGCGTTTAGCGAACGTACCGGCATCGCCGTCTATAAGTTCGATGTCGGCGACTTTGATGCTGTGCAAGACTCTATCGCAAAAATTTCCGACGATCTGGGCGTCGTTGACATCCTGGTAAACAATGCCGGAATTACCCGCGATGGTACACTCTTGAAGATGGATCACACCCGTTGGCAAGACGTTATTGATGTGAATCTAGGCGGCTGTTTCAACACCGCAAAGGCGGCATTTCCTGCCATGAAAGAAAAAGGCTATGGCCGCATCGTCAACATCGGCTCAATCAATGGGCAGGCTGGTCAATATGGCCAGGTAAACTACGCCGCTGCAAAATCCGGCATTCACGGTTTCACCAAAGCGCTTGCGCAAGAAGGCGCCCGCTTTGGCATCACGGTCAATGCCATCGCGCCCGGCTACATTGATACAGATATGGTGGCCGCTGTCCCTGAGAACGTTCTTGAGAAAATCGTTGCGAAAATACCTGTGGGCCGCCTCGGCAAGGCAGAAGAAATCGCGCGCGGGGTTGCCTTTTTAACGGCTGAAGACGCTGGTTTTGTGACGGGCTCCACGCTCTCCATCAACGGCGGACAGCATATGTATTAATCCCACATGGGAGACGCGTCATGAACCAATCCGTAGCGATCAGCGCCGAAGGCGAGCAAAAAACTGTTCCCGTCCGGGATCAAGTCACCCCGGACGAGTGGCAAATTCGGGTCGATTTGGCGGCAGCCTATAGGGCCGTTGCCATGTTTGGCTGGGATGATCTGATTTTCACCCACTTATCCGCGCGCATACCAGGGCCGGATCATCACTTCCTTATTAATCCGTATGGCATGCTGTTTGAGGAAGTCACGGCGTCCTCGCTGGTGAAGATTGATCTCAACGGCAAAATCATCCTCAACACTGGATTTCCAGTGAATGCGGCTGGCTTTACCATTCACTCAGCCGTCCACGAAGCGCGCGAAGATGCGCTGTGCGTCATGCACGTTCATACCATTGCCGGGACGGCGGTCTCCGCTCAAGAGCATGGACTTCTGCCGCTTAATCAAACAGCGATGCTGGTGCGCGATCAGCTAGCCTATCATGAATATGAAGGGGTCGCGCTCGACGTTGATGAAAGGCCGCGCCTTGTTGCAGACCTTGGGGACAAGCCGCTCATGATGCTGTGGAACCACGGTACACTAGCCTTAGGTGGAAGCGTTGCCCAGGCATTTACGCGGCTGTATTACCTGGAGCGCGCCTGCGCCATGCAAGTGGCGACGTTGGCCGGGAATCCAGCGCTTCATTCAGCGCCCCCTGGCATCGAACAGAAAACGGCGCAGCAGGGCGCTGGGCCCGGCCTTTCTATGCTCGCTGACCATCTGCTTTGGCCGGCCATCATGCGCAAGCTAGATAGACTGGACCCCAGTTTTCGCGATTAGTCGAGCCGCTGGCTCAGCACGTCCAGTGTTTTATCGATTTCTGCGGCCGTATTGTAATGCGCGATACCCAGTCGCAGGACCCCGCCGGTTTCGAGCAAGCCAAGCTGGCCAAGCGGTTCAATGGCGTAGCTATGTCCCGCCCAGCTGAAGATATTTTCCGCGCTTAAGGCAGCTGCAATCTTGTCAGCGGCAAGGGCCTCATGTGTGAAAGACACGGTGGGCGCGCGCTGGGTGTTCATACGTGGGTCCGTTATGCCTTGCACTTTTATGCCGGGAATGGCGTTCAGCCCGTCAATCAAGCGCCAGCAGAGCGTCGATTCATAGGCTTCGATGTCTTTAAAAGCGCTCAAAAGCTGCTCTCTTCGGCTTGATTGCGACGTGTCCCCAAGCGAGGCGATGTAGTCCACGGCTGCGGCGCTGCCGGCCAAGCCTTCATGGTTCATGGTGCCGCTTTCGAACTTGGACGGCCCATGCTGGGGGGCTGGCCGTAAAGGGGCGCCGTCTAGAGCGTCCAAGAGGTCGGGTTGAACATAAAGGGCCGCGCAATGCGGTCCGAAGAATTTATAGACCGAGCACACCAGCATATCGCAGCCGACAGCCGCGATATCGATGGAACCATGCGGCGCATAGTGAACGGCATCAACATAGCTGAGCGCGCCATAGTCCTTTGCCATTGCGCAAATATCGCTGACGGGGTTGATGGTGCCAAGCACATTGCTGGCATAGCCAACCGCCACAAACCCCGCACCGTCTTCGAAATGACCTTTTAAGGTCGATAGATCGAGCGTGTAGCTTCCAGGGTCCACATCGAGCCATTTGACGTCAAGGCCGTGTTGCTTAGCCATTCTAAGCCATGGAGACACATTCGCGTCATGCTCCATACGGCTTAAGATGATCGATGTACCAGGCTTTAGAATGGCGGGGAGGGCCTGGGCAATCTGTTTGGTGAGCGCGGTCATGGATGGCCCTAAGACCACTGTCTCCGGGTCGTCTGTGCCCATGAGATCGGCCAACGCGCTGCGTGCGCTGTCGACAATGCCTTGCGCACCGATGCTGGTTGTGAAGTCACCGCCTAGGTTGGCATTGCTATGGATATAACAATTGGCGACGGCATTGATGACCGATTGCGGCACTTGTGTTCCAGCAGGGCCATCGAGATAGACGCGGGGTTTGCCGTCGTCGGTGAGGTTGAGCGACGGAAACTGCGACCGTATTGTTTCAACATCAAACATGTTATGGGCCTTTGCGACTGCTATATTGCGCTGCAGAAGTGGACAGCGTAATCAGGGCCCTCATCCCTAATCGACAATTGATGCACAGCAAACTTTTATGAAACCTCCCCGCGATTTTTTTAAACCGTTGGCCATTGGCGCGCCGGAACCGTACCGCACCTTGCCGGTTAAATTAGAGCGAATGATCCACTTTTTCCCGCCGCATGTGGAGAAGATGCGGGCCAAAGTGCCGGACATCGCGAAATCCGTAGATGTGATTCTTGGAAACCTGGAAGATGCCATTCCAGCTGATGCGAAAGAGGCCGCGCGGGCAGGCTTTATCGACGTGGCGTCCAGCACGGATTTTGGCAACACGGGCCTGTGGAGCCGTGTCAATTGCTTAAACAGCCCTTGGTTCTTAGACGATGTGACGGAGCTGGTGGACGGCATTGGGAATAAGCTCGATGTGGTGATGCTGCCAAAGGTCGAAGGGGCATGGGATATTCACTATCTCGACCAGCTGCTAGCGCAGCTGGAAGCGCGCCATGGCCTTGATAAGCCTATTCTCATCCATGCTATTTTAGAGACAGCGCAAGGCGTTAAGAACGTTGAAGAGATTTGCCTTGCAAGTCCGCGCATGCACGGTATCTCGCTCGGTCCGGCGGACTTGGCCGCGTCCCGGGGCATGAAAACCACCCGCGTTGGCGGTGGCCATCCCAGCTATGGCGTGATCGCCGACGGGGAAGGCACCCAAGCGGATCGTGACTTCTATCAGCAAGATCTGTGGCACTATACGGTCGCCAAAATGGTCGATGCGTGCCAAACGGCGGGCATCAAGGCCTTCTATGGACCGTTTGGCGACTTTAGCGATGACGCAGCCTGCGAGGCCCAGTTCCGCAATGCCTTTTTGATGGGCTGCGCTGGTGCTTGGTCGCTGCATCCCAAGCAGATTGCCATTGCCAAAAAGGTGTTCTCACCAGACCCGGCAGAAGTCGCTTTTGCAGCGAAAATCCTAGAAGGCATGCCGGATGGGACAGGCGCGGTTATGATAGATGGCAAAATGCAGGATGATGCCACTTGGAAGCAGGCCAAAGTGATTGTGGATTTGGCCCGCCAAGTTGCCGCGAAAGACCCAGATGCGGCCGCGCAATACGGCTTGTAAAACCGGCCGATGAATTTCCTGTCTGACAACGCTTCAGGGGCGCATCCCTCCGTCTTGGAAGCCATTGCAGCCGCCAATATGGTGGACAACCATGGTTATGGCGATGAAGAGCGCAGTACCGCCTTGAAAAAGGCGTTGTCGGAGCTGTTTGAAACCGAAGTCTGGATATATCCCGTGGTCACGGGAACAGCTGCCAACGCACTTATCTTGGCAACGCTATGCCCGCCCCACGGGGCAATCTTGTGCCAAAGCGATGCGCATATCGAAACCGACGAGTGCGGTGCGCCGGAGTTTTTCAGCGCGGGTGCGAAATTGCGCACGGTCGCGAGCGATGCCGGGAAATTGAGCCCTGACGCGGTTGAGGAGGCGCTGTCGCATTTTCACCCCATGGTGCACATGGTTCAGCCGCATGTCCTCAGCCTCACACAATCTACGGAGGCGGGGCGGGTCTACAGCGTTGAGGACGTGCGCGCATTGACCGAGGTTGGCCGCGCCCATGGTCTGTCATGCCATATGGATGGCGCTCGCTTTGCAAATGCTGTGGCGGCTTTGGGCTGCGCCCCTGCCGACATCACCTGGCGTGCCGGGGTGGATGCCTTGAGCTTTGGCGCTACGAAAAATGGAACCATTGCCGCTGAAGCTGTCATTTTCTTTCGCGAAGACATGGTGAAGGACTTTGAGTATCGCCGCAAACGCAGCGGGCATCTGCTGTCAAAGCAGCATTTCGTGTCCGCACAGCTGCTAGCCTATGTGCAAGACGGTCTTTGGCTCAAGCTGGCAGCCCATGCCAATGCCATGGCAAGCGACATTGCCGATTCTGCTGGCGACCGGCTGCACGTGCCATGTGATGCAAACGAAGTATTCATCACTTTGAGCGACCTTGAAAAGGAGAAGCTGCGGGAAGAAGGCTTTGGATTCTATGATTGGGGACCAACCGGAAGCTCGTTAGCCCGTTTTGTCACGTCTTGGACAAGCAAAACGGAAGAGGTGACCGCCTTAGCGCATGCTCTTAAAGCGCTATAGCGACGTGAGAAATACAGCCTTGGCGAGGCTGGGGATTTGGCCCATGGTAGCAGTTGCGAAATGGCTTGGCAGGATTGGAAATCGGGGTATGAGCCTCAACGCTTTGCTTTCTAGCGCGGTGCGGTGCCTTTGCATGCTTGTGGTCATGACGGGCATGAGCACAGCCGCTTCGGCGCAGGTGCTCGAGCCAGCGGTTGATAAGGCGAGCGCCAATATTATCAACCAAGTCAGCTATTTGCGAGACGGGTCAGGCGTTTTATCCTTCAAAGAAGTCATTCGCCCGGCAGCGCAGCGCAGCTTGAAAACCCTCAAATCTACACAGCTCAGAACAGTATTTGACGATCCGGCGCAGCACTGGTTCAAATTTGAAATCTCAGCTCCAGACAATCAGCCCTATAAGGCGGTACTTTTCTTCACCGACTTGGACGTTTCCGAGTTTAAAGCGTTTTTCCAGGTCTTTGGGGCCAATGCGGATGTCGTGCAGTATTCAAAGGGCAGTGCTGGCGGTGATGCCTTTGTAAAACGCGGCGGCATTGGCCTTCCGATTACGCTGGAAGCTGGCGCACAGCGGACAGTTTATGCGGTCGTTAAAGGCAAAAGCTTGCAGGGCACCATCGAACTTTGGCAGCCCGCTGCATTGGAAACCTATTTGGAAACGCAGGCCAGTCGGGGCCTTGGAGCCTTGATTGCAGCGGCCGTTTCCCTGCTTTTTGCCCTTATTACTGCAATTGTAAAACGCTCCTCCGCATGGCTCATGCTCGGCGCTGGTATTGGCCTGTTTACAACAGGCTTTGCGCTTAGCCGCGGGATGCAGCCCTTCCCAGCCATGAGCGTGTCGACAGACACAGCGCTGGCCATTCGCTCCGTCTTTGCCATGTTGGTGCTGGGTTTTATCAGCACCCTGTCCGGCCAGTCGCAAAGATTGCCAGCCATGAGCTGGTTTTCGATGGCATTGGGCGCTGCGCTGCTCGTCTGTAGTGGATTGATATTCTTCGCACCGCCACAGGCAAACCTCATTCTCTACATTCTCATTAGTTTTGCATCGGCCCTGTGTCTCGGTTTTGCCGTTTCCTTCTTTTCACTTCGCAAGAGCGCCAATTGGGCGCAGCGGGGGCAACAAGCGGTGCTTACAGCGCCGCTGATACTGCTTGCGCTGCCGCTTCCGCTTTCGCTCTATACCGTAGGATTCTTGCCCCTTATCCTGTGCGCTGCGTTCGGCGGCGCCATCGCTCTCTTCGAACTGATCGGCAGAGACAAAGTGGTGACGAAGACTGAGGGTGCCACTGGTGAACTCGATGGCCTGTTCGATGCGCCGGAAACTATAAAAGAGGGGGCCCGGCCAAGGTCTTTTTCAGAGAAAGCAGACGATTTGCCGCCGAAGGGTAAGGAGGCTTCCACCCCAACCTTGGTGGCGCCGCGGGGCAAGCAAGAAGTCGGCGTCGATCCCGTCAAAATTGGCCGATCGGGGATGGCCTTTGGTGGCCCAACAACATTTGATGAAATGACAGGCGCGTTTAGCGCGCCGACGATTAAGGCGATCGCAGATAAGCTCATTCACCAGCTGCGACGATATGAGCGCGACGGCTCTGTAATCATGATCAAATTGCCATCTTACACACGGCTGCGTGAAATCAACGGAACTGCCACGTCCGATCGGGCGATCAAGTTGCTTGCCGTGACCAGCATGCGCGAACTACGCGAAGGTGATACGGTTGGGCGTCTTCGCGATGATGTTTTCATTGCCCTATTGCCAGAAACTCCAGTCAGTGGGGCGCATTCCGCCATCCAACGGATTTGCGCAAGACTAGCAGAGCGCGCCGTGCCGACACGCGACGGTATGGTTCGCTTAGAGCCACTGGTTTCCGCAATGACCATCAATCCAAAAGAAGATGATTTCGAGGCAATTGTTAAAGAACTAGAATCCGCCTTGGGTCTGCCGCGCTGGAATAATGGAGTGCAAGCAGCAGAGTAGCTCAACCTGCACCTTTTTCGACTACTCTGCGGCTACAACATCTTGCTCATGGATGAGCGACCAGACTTTTTGCGGCGTGAACGGCATTTGCGCGTTCTCAACGCCGACACTTGCCAAAGCATCTAGCACAGCGTTGGCCACCGCTGGTTTGGCGCCAATCGTTCCCGCTTCACCGCAGCCTTTCACGCCAAGCGGATTGTTGGGGTTTGGCACTTCTAAATTGGCAAATTCCACGAACGGCATATCGTCTGCCCGCGGCATGCAATAGTCCATGAAGGAGCCGGTCAGGAGTTGTCCTGTTTCTTCTTCATAGACGCATTGCTCTAGCAGCGCTTGGCCAAGACCTTGCGCGATGCCGCCATGGACTTGGCCTTCCACCAGCATGGGATTGAGCAGTTTGCCGAAGTCATCTACCGCCGTATAGCGATCTACGCGCACGACGCCCGTTTCGCGGTCTATTTCCACTTCGCAGATATGGCATCCATTGGGATAGGTTGGATGTTCTGAGGTATATTTGGCGTTCACATTCAGGTCTGGGCCAAAGTTGCTCACCGCGTCCTCAATGGTCATGGTCTGGTTGCTGTTGCCGGCGCGGAAGATACCGTCTTCAAAGGTGATGTCGCTTTCCTCCGTCTCAAGCATCTTGGCCACCATGGGAATGGCTTTGGCCCGCACTTGTTTGGCCGCCTCAATCACAGCGCCGCCGCCAATATGTATTGAGCGCGAACCGCCGGTGCCGCCGCCGTTTTTCACACGGTCCGTATCGCCTTGGATAACGCGGATTTGATCCATGGAAAGGTCAAGTTCGCTAGAGAGGATTTGCGCATAGGCGGTTTCATGGCCTTGGCCGGAAGCCTGTGTGCCGACCATTAGGTCGACCCCGCCGTCATCGCGGAATTCCAGGTCACACCACTCGTCGTCATTCCCGAAGGAGGTGATTTCGATATAGAAGCCAAGCCCGCGGCCACGCAGCATCCCTTTGGCCTCTGAGGCTGCCTTGCGCGCCTCATAGCCGCTCCAATCCGCCTTGTCCTTGCCAAGGTCGAGAACGGCAGCAAACTCGCCGGTATCATACACTTGGCCGAGGGGCGTCGTATAAGGGAAATCGCCTGCGCCCGGGAAGTTGCGGTAGCGAATTTCATCGAGGCTGAGCCCCAATTCGCGGGCACCTCGGTCAATCAGGCGCTCCGTCATATAGGTGGCTTCTGGCCGTCCAGCGCCGCGATAAGCGTCAACAGGCGCGGTATTCGTCACCATGCCGTAGACGCGGTTATAAAGCGCTGGGATGGCATACATGCCGCCAATCATCAGGCCGCCGGCTTGGGTTTGCACGCCTGCGCCAAAGGCGGAAAGATAGGCGCCCATATTGGCATGTGTTTCTGCGCGCATGGCCAGGATTTTGCCATTTGCATCAAAGGCCATTTCCGCCGTGGTGACAAGGTCGCGGCCATGGGCATCGGTCATAAAGCTATCAGATCGGTCGCCGGTCCATTTGACGGGCCGTCCCAAATGCTTCGTGGCGTGCAATACCCCAATATATTCGGGATAGATAAAGAACTTCATGCCGAAACCGCCGCCCACGTCGCGCGTGACGATGCGCAGGTCTGCCGGGTCCATCTTCATGACCATGCCGCCAATCATGCCTTGCAGGGCATTCACGCCCTGGCAGCCGATATAGAGAGTAAGTTTGCTTGTTTCCGGGTCCATATGCGCTGCGGCGGCACGGTTTTCCATGGCGCTTGGCGCCACCCGGTTGTTGACCACTTCTAGGCTGGTGATGTGCGCTGCTTGGGCAAAGGCTGCATCCACAGCCTCTTTGTCACCCGCCGCCCAATCAAAGACTTTGTTCTCCGGCATATGCTCCCACAGCTGCGTTGCGCCTGCTTCGGCGGCGGCCATCACAGAGTGAAGCGCGGGCAATTCTTCAATATCAACCATCACCGCTTCAGCCGCGTCGCGGGCTGCTTGACGGTTCTCGGCGACAACGAAGGCGACTGGGTCGCCCACGAACATGACTTTATCTTTCGCTAGGCATGGGCGCGGCGTGTAGTGCTGCTTGGTGCCATCGATATTGTCGATGTCGGTGATGCAGGGGATATCGCCGTAATCCTTGATGTTCTCATAGGTGTAGATGGCAAGCACCCCGTCCATCTCGCGGGCATCATCTGCGTCGATGCTTAAAATCTTGCCATGGGCGTAAGGCGAACGAACCGTCGCGAGATACACCATCCCGTCCATTTGGACATCGTCCGTGTAGCGGCCTTGGCCGGTAATGAGCCTCAAATCTTCGAGCCGACGTGGTGATTGACCTTTTCCAAACTTCATTATGTTCCCTTTTAAACCTACTCTGCCTATTTCCCAGTTTAGGCAGACACATGTCGCGCAGCCAAGCAGCCGCGCAGTCCCTCTCTATAAGTGGGGTAAAGCAAAGAAATTCCCAGCGTTTCTTTGATTTTTTCGTTCTTGACCCGGCGCACTTGGGAATAGAATTCCAATGCCCGTTTGGACAGGCCAGCCTCTTCGATTTTCCGCAGCGGGGCAGGGGTTATACCGAGAAGCTCGCAAGCATAAGTCTCGACTTCATGGGCCGGCGCGGGCACATCATCTGCGACATTATAGATCGCCCCCGGGTCGGGCTTGCCAATGGAGGCAATTAAGGTTTGTACGATGTCATCCACGTGAATGCGGCTGAAGACATGCCCTGGTTTGTCAATCCGGCTAAGCCTGCCGCTTTCAGCGCGGTCTAGGGTGCTGCGGCCTGGTCCATAGATGCCGGGGAGGCGGAAGATGATGGCTTCGCCCGCAGCGCGCCATGCCGTGTCAGCTGCCTCTCGCGCAGCATTTGTGCCGCCCCCGACGGGCGTTGTCTCATCGACCCAGCCGCCTTGATGGTCGCCATAGACGCCAGTGGTGGAGAGATAGCCCATCCAGTCTTTGGCTTTGGGTGTCCAAAACCGCAAGACCGGATCCGTGATAGGGTTTCCGTCTTGTAGGGGGGGGATGGTGCTTAGGATGTGCGTGCTGCCTTTAAGCGCGGCCTCCAGCGCATCAGTCCAGCCCGTTCCATCAAATACCTCGGCGGCGATACGCAAATCGCGCATCTTGTCTGCCTTTTGCTGCGATGACACGCTGCCGGCCACATGCCAGCCATTGAGCTGCATGGCTCTGGCAAAGCGCAGCCCTGTAAAGCCCAGTCCAAAGATGAAGAGCCGTCCTGTCATAGAGGTTTTCCCGGTAGCCAGCCTTTTGGAGCCATTTCATGCGTTTCAAACAGGAAGGCCGGCGAGACTGTGCAGCCCACAAGCGACCAGCCAAAGGGCGCATAGGCTGCCTGCCAGGCCGTTTTGGGAACAACGACTTGCGGGTGCATATCGCGCTATAAGTCAGGGCCGAGCAGCAGGGTGCGGCTTTCTTTGCCGTCTCCACTTATGGACAGCTCAAGCGGCATGCCAGTGTGAAAATGCCAAATCTCAACGGCATCGATGCGGTGCCAGTGGCTGCGCTGGCCTTCCTCGAGCAGATAATAGATGGAACTGCCAACGCCGCGTGGCCCCTCTGCTGAAGAATGCGGGCCGTCACGCCAGGTTTGCGCGTACCAGCCGCCTTCGGGATGGCGCTCAAGGCCCAGATGGCGGATGACGTCCTCAGGGCTTTGGTCAACATGCATTGGCCGTTTTCTCTTGTTTTCAGGGGGCCGCTCGAATAGCCCCTCACGGAGACCAACCTAAGGACATTAAAGCCCTATGGCTAGCATTGCAGATGAGGTATCGCGCCGGCGCACCTTTGCAATTATTTCCCACCCGGATGCCGGGAAAACCACGCTGACGGAGAAGCTCCTGCTGTTTGGCGGCGCCATCGATATGGCTGGCGCGGTAAAGGCGCGCGGCGAGCGTCGGCGGGCCCGGTCGGACTGGATGAAGGTGGAGCAAGAGCGCGGTATTTCGGTGGCCAGCTCGGTTATGACGTTTGAGAATGACGGCAAGGTCTTCAATCTTCTCGATACGCCGGGACACGAAGACTTTTCTGAAGATACCTATCGTACGCTTTCTGCGGTCGATGCTGCCATCATGGTGCTCGATGCGGCAAAGGGCATTGAGGCACAAACCCGCAAGCTCTTCGAAGTTTGCCGTCTGCGCGATGTACCCATCATCACGTTCATCAATAAGCTTGACCGGGAAGGCCAGGACCCATTCACACTGCTGGATGAGATAGAACAGGGGCTGGCGCTGGACGTGTGCCCTGCCTCCTGGCCCATTGGCATGGGGCGGGCCTTTAAAGGCTGCTACGACCTCTTCAACAACAAGCTCATCATGTTTGACCGTACCGCTGGCGACCGGGTGACAGACGCGGTTGATATGGAAGGACTTGAAGACCCAAAGCTCGCAGACTTCTTGGACGAAGCGGAAATTGCAACGCTGCAGGACGAAGTGGAGATGGCGCGGGGGTTATGCCCGGAGTTTGATTTGCAAGCGTTTCTAGATGGGACCATGACGCCGGTTTACTTCGGCTCGGCTATCAATAACTTCGGGGTTCGGGAGCTCTTGAGCGGGGTGGGCAGCTTTGCGCCGCCGCCGACGGAGCAAGCGGCTGAACAGCGCAGCGTGGAGGCTGGAGAAAAGTCCGTCACGGCTTTTGTCTTCAAAATCCAAGCCAATATGGACCCCAAGCACCGCGACCGCATTGCGTTTGTCCGTCTGTGCAGTGGACATTTTAAAAAGGGCATGAAGCTGACGCATGTCGCCTCCTCAAAGCAGATGACGATGCACTCGCCGCAAATCTTTCTGGCCCGCGACCGGGACGTGGCAGAGGATGCTTTTGCGGGAGACATTGTGGGATTGCCCAATCATGGCGCGTTGCGGATTGGCGATACGCTGACCGAAGGCGAAGCGCTTAAGTTCAGCGGTATCCCGTCTTTCGCACCGGAATATCTGCAAAAAGTGCGTCCTGAAGATCCTATGAAAGCCAAGCATCTGGGCCGGGCGCTGGTCCAGCTCGCTGAAGAAGGTGCGGCCCGGGTTTTCAAACCCCTTATTGGGTCTGATTGGATTGTCGGTGTGGTCGGCCCGCTGCAGTTCGATATTTTGGCGGACAGAGTACGCAGCGAATACGATATTCCCATTCGTTTTGAGTCCACGCAGCTTTATACAGCGCGCTGGCTCGGCGCTGAGGCCGAGCGCGATATCAAGGCGTTCGTGGATGCAAATCGCACGTCCGTGGCGCAGGACCATCTGGAAGACTGGGTGTTTTTAGCGCGCAACGCGTGGCATTTGGACAAAGCGCAGGATGACTACAAAAACCTGCGCTTTCTGAGCACAAAAACGCAGGTCTAGGCCGTCTTACGCGCCTCCTCGACAGCTGCCATCAGGGCTTCAAAGCCCTCAGCGCCGGGGATGATCTTGCCGCCTATCACATAGCCAGGTGTGCCCCGGAGGCCGAGGGCGGTGGCGAGCTCCCGATTGACCGAAATCGCTTCAGCGAGCAGGGGGTCGGCCATGTCTTTTTCAAGCTGGGCTTGGTCATAGCCTGCCTCTTCGGCAAGGGTCAGGATACGTTCCGCCGTCAGGCGTGTAGGGCTGCCATAGAGCGACTTGTGGAAAGAGAGAAAATCTCCGCCGTCCTGACGTTTTGCTGCCAGAGCGGCTAAACTGGAGTCGAAGGAGAAGGTTTCTCCCTCTCGGTCCCGGATGGGAAACTGGCGGAAGAGGACGTTTACATCGCTATCCGCAGCCAGAATGCGTTCGATATCGCCGAGCGCCCTGCGGCAGAAACCGCACTGATAGTCGTAAAACTCAACGATAGTCACCGATGCATTTTTGGGGCCAATGAGAACACCGCCCGTTTCATCATACAGCGTATCGCCGAGGGAAGCGACGCGTTCACGGGTCTGTTTCACCCGCAGATTTTCAATCGCTTCAGGCAGAATTTCTGGATTTTCCAAGATATAGGCTTTGATAATGTCTTCGACCTTGTCCTCCTGAAGGGACGGAGCCTGCGTCGACATATAAAGCGCGCCGCCGGCCAAGAGCACGGCGCCGCCAATCAAAAGATTTTGAATCATTACTGGGTTAAATTCCTTCTGCGTTGGCGGCCATCCGCCTCAACACTTTGTCCGGCAAGAAACAACAGGTCTTGCGCCCGCAGCCACTTGGGTGTGCCTGGCTCAAGCGTCTCTAACGCTCGCCGTGCATTTGAAATGGCCGGGCCAAATTGGCCAATCAACGCATAACGCTCCGCAGCCGCCAAGCCAGCCTCGCCCTTCATGCCCGATTGGTTATAGGCAATGGATAATTGATACCAAGTGAATGGATTTTCAGCATCGAGAAACGAGGACAATTCCAGGGTTTTGACTGCTTCATTCAGGTGGTCAGAGTTTTCTGAGGCAATCAATGCCCGGCCAAGCAGGGTCAGAATTTGCGCTTCACTCGGCGCGGCCTTGGCGGCTTTACGCAGAGGGTCAAGCGAGGCTTCCACATTGCCGTTCTCAAACATCAATTGGCCTTTGAGTTCGAGATAATACGGATCCCCGGGGCGGATGGCTAACAGCTCGGTGATTTCCGCCATGGATTTCTCAATCTCCACAGCCTTGTGATAGGCGTAAGCCCGCGCGTATCGAGCCTTTACCGTCTTATCTGAAACGGGGTATTTCCTCAGGGTTGCATCGAAGGGCATCTTAAAGCCTTCAATTTTGCCAACCACGCGGTCGTAGTAATAAACCCACTCGGGTGGCATGGGCGCTTCATAATACTGTGATGTCGTAACAGCACGCTCTAGATTGGCCACCCGGTCGCCGGACAAGGGGTGAGTGCGGACATAAGGGTCTTGCGGAATGCCGATGCGGTATTCTTGGGAGGCAAACTGCCGAAAGGTCTCTAAGAGGCCGCGCCCAGAGAGCTCTGCGCCTTCTAAAAAACGCGCTGCCGCTTGGTCAGCGGATGCTTCCTGGACCCGGGTAAAGCTAAAGAACGCCCGCGTTGCTGCCTGCTGGCCGCCGGTGATGATCCCTATACCAGCATCCCCAGCGCCAGCAGCAATCGCCGCCACACCCAGAAGCATGGAGGCCAAGGTAATCGCCGTGGGTCCGCCGGCACCATCACCCCGGCGTGCTAGGTGCGCGCCCGAAATATGCCCTGTTTCGTGAGCCATGACGCCAACAACCTGAGCGACATTTTTCGTCTGCGTGAAGAGCCCGGTGTGGACAAAGATGTTTTGGCCACCGGCCACAAACGCATTCAGATTATCATCATTGACGATATAATAATTGACGGACCGCGGGTCGATTTGCGCCTGCTCCAAAATCGGCGCCATCATTTGCTTGATGAACCACTCGGTCTCAGCATCGCTTAAAATGGAAATGCCTTGAGCGGACACAGGGACATGCGCAAAGCACAGTGCAGCAAAGGCCAGCGCCATATGCTTTAGCTTTGCTGCAATCTGTTTCATCTCATTGCGTTCCAATCGCCATGTCCAACCTGGACACTATAGGCGCGTTTAACGGCGCAACTATGGCAGGGATGGGCTGCGTATCAATTGCGTTACAAAGCCCTTTGCCAAAAACTTTTGCGCGCTGGTTTCTTTGTCTGGACACTGTCCGGGTTGACGGGTTCGGGTGCTGCCGGTTCAGCGTCTTCTGCAGTTTCTGGCGCGGCTTCTTCTATCGGCACGCTATCGGCTTTTTGGGCTTCACCATTGGACGCGGGCGCGTCTGGGACTTCAATAGTAGTCTCTTCCGCTACTGTCTCGCTCTGTACCTGCGCATCCGCTGCCTCTTTATCCGCAGCTTTGGTTTTCCGCCTTACGCGCCGCCGTTTTGGCGGCGTATCCGTGGGTTCTGCATCCGCTTTGGTTTCGTCAGCAGCCTCAACAGCGTCCTCCGATACTGTTTCCTCCGTCGCTGTTTCTGCGGCGGCTTCTTTGGATTTGCGCCCACCGCGACGGCCGCGACGTTTGCGCTTCCGGCCCGATGACTTCTCTTCATCGTCGCTGTCAGACTTTGCATCAACGTCCGATGCGTCATCGGCTGCGTCGCTGCTCTTTGCCTCGGCGGTGTCTTGGTCAGACTTGCCACGCCCACGGCCCCGGCGGCGACGCTTGCGCTTGCCGCGCCCGTCTTCGCTGTCATCGGCAAAGGCCGAGGCTTCAACGACTTTTGCCTCTACTTTTGTGACTTTCTCATCACCATCGTCGGTATATTCAATGCGCTCTAAGCGATAGTCATCAGTTGCCAATGTGCGGTCGCCCAGGACTTCCACACGCACGTCGTTGCGTGTTTCCAGGTCGATGAGAAGTTCGCGCTTTTCGTTGAGCAGATAGAGCCCAACATCCGGTGGCAAGGTGATGCGAAGGCGTCCACCAGCGGCGTTCATAACATCGGCCTCAATGGCTCTCAGCGCTTGTAAGGACGCGGATGGCACATTGCGGACAATGCCTGTTCCATGACACATGGGGCATTCCATGGTCGTTGCTTCAAGCATGCCTGGGCGAAGGCGTTGGCGGGACATTTCCATGAGGCCAAATTGGCTGATACGGCCAACTTGGACCCGCGCACGGTCATCTTTCAGCGCATCCTTCATGCGCCGCTCAACGGCTCTGTTGTTGCCGCGATCTTCCATGTCAATGAAGTCAATGACAACCAGGCCGGCCATGTCGCGCAGCCGCAACTGGCGGGCGACTTCATCGGCCGCTTCAAGGTTGGTCCGAACCGCGGTTTCTTCGATGTTATGCTCTTTGGTCGATTTGCCTGAGTTTACATCGATGGAGACAAGGGCTTCGGTCGGGTTGATAACGAGATAGCCGCCTGAGCGCATCTGAACCGTCGGGCTCATAATGGACTGAAGCTGCGCATCCACGTCATTCGCCTGGAACAAGGGCGCAGGGTCCTTGTACTGGAGGACCCGCCGGGCGTGGCTCGGCATCAGCATTTTCATGAAGGATTTGGCGACTTTATAACCCTCTTCGCCATCAACGATCACTTCTTCAATATCGCGTGTGTACAGGTCTCGAATGGCGCGTTTGATGAGGTTGCCTTCCTCATGGATGAGGGTCGGGGCAATGGATTTAAGCGTGGCCTCGCGGATGCCTTCCCACAGGCGGGTGAGGTAATCAAAGTCGCGCTTAATCTCTGTCTTGGTGCGCTTCATGCCGGCGGTACGGATGATGCAGCCCATGGTATCCGGCAGGTTCAGGCTGTCCATGACGCTGCGCAGACGCTTGCGGTCGGTCCCGCTGGAAATCTTGCGGGAAATGCCGCCGCCATGGGTCGAGTTTGGCATCAAAACGCAATAGCGCCCAGCGAGGGACAGATAGGTTGTCGCCGCAGCGCCCTTGTTGCCGCGCTCTTCTTTGACGATTTGCACGAGCAGGATTTGGCGCTTCTTAATGACTTCCTGGATTTTATAGCGCTTGCGCATAGTGCGGCGCTTAGAGCGGATTTTCTCTTGTGCTTCTTCAACTTCCGCCGCTTCGGATGAGGCTTCTGCTTCAGGCTCGCCGTCGCCCTCTGCATCCGCAACGGCTTCAGCATCCTCTTCTACCTCGGCCTCGTCTTCGGCGTCTGCCGTGTTGTCTTCTGCTTTCGCGTTGAGAGCGCCTTCGTCCGCTTCAGCTTCGTCCTCATCAGCTTGATCATCAGCAAATTCTGCGCGCTGCTGGGCCAGCAGGGCTTCTTTATCGGCCGCAGGGATTTGATAATAATCCGGATGGATTTCGCTGAACGGCAGAAAGCCGTGCCGGTTGCCGCCATAGTCAACGAAGGCGGCTTGGAGGGATGGCTCTACGCGGGTAACTTTTGCGAGGTAAATGTTGCCTTTGAGCTGTCGGCGGGTCGCAGATTCAAACTCAAAGTCTTCTAAGCGCTTGCCCTTTTGGACCACAACGCGGGTTTCTTCGCGGTGGCGGGCGTCGATGAGCATTTTCATTGTCATTATGTATATCTCCGGTGCGCTGCTGGTGGGCACGGCTGTGCCACAGGGGTGCAGCGCTACTGTTTTGAATGGATTGGAGGGCGGCGCTATAATCGCGCCGCGGGAAGCGCGCTGAAGCCAGCGCACCAAACACGGATGGTGTGGAAGAAGTTGGGCCGCGCAAAATGATGGACGCCGCAATGAGGTTCCATGCCAGAAGCGCAGTTATGACGACTAAAAAGCCCAAGTCCTATCCAAACACATCAATGGACCAAGGTGGTCCAAAGGGCTTTGCGTAGAGTATGTATCTTGCCAGCAGACTTCAGCAATATACCGCAGACAAACCGACCGTAATCGATGCCTGACGATGTGGTTTTGCGGAAGGGGTGTGTGGGTGTCCCATAAGGAGGAACCGACTTTCACTCTGCGTATTGGCTCAAACTCTGCGCGCAAAGCGCCTTAAATTCGCCTATAAATCAATATCTTGCTGTCTTTTCAGACAACACTAAACCGACGTTAGACCTATTGGCACTGGAAAACAACAAGAAATCACCTTTGGTCCAACGCTGGCTTTATCTAGATGATGTGGTTAAGCAATTGCGAGATACCACTTGTTGAGTATATTAACAGAATGATTGAAATCCTTCCGCCACTTGGCAGGTAAAAAGCAACACAGGATGACTTGGGCTGACCGATATCTGGGCGCTGCTGTAATAGGGCTAATGCTGCTGCTGTTCCCCGCCCCATCTTACGCGCAGTCGCTCGAAGTCAGCGCCGCCCGGGTGGGCATTCGAAGTCCTGATACACTGCGATTGGTACTGGAAAGCAATAGCGCGCTAAAGCCAACCATTTCCTATCTCAGCACACCAGACAGGATTGTGATTGACCTCCCGAGGCTTGATTTTTCCTTTGGCCCGGGCATAACGGACGGAAAGCGCTTCATCGAAACCTACCGCTACGGCGCCTTTTCGCCGAAGGTCTCACGCCTGGTGATTGATTTGTCCAAACCAGCACGCGTGACGCGCAGTTTTACTCTGAAACCGAGCGGCAAAACGGTCGTTTATCGCACGGTCTTTGACATCTCAATCGTGCCGCGCGCGCGCTTTACAGAGGAGGTGGCCCGCACCAAGGGGCAATTAATTGACCCGCAAAGCCGGCGTGTTGAGCCGGTTCTAAGTGCTGCAGCGCGAAATGGCGAAAAGCCGGTCATTGTGATTGACGCAGGTCATGGTGGGAATGACCCAGGCACTATCGGCATCAATGGCCGCGCGGAAAAAGAAATCGTTCTCGCTGTTGCCCTGAAACTGCGGGCTTCGCTGCAGCGGACGGGCCAGTTCACGCCCGTGCTGACCCGCGACCATGACATTTATGTTGGCCTCAAACGCCGCGTGGAGATTGCCAGAGCGAATGAAGCGGACTTGATGCTCTCGCTGCACGCGGATTCCATTGGGGATAAGAATTTTCGCGGTGGCACTATTTATACTCTGTCTGAGAAAGCATCTGACAGCGTGGCTGCGAATTTGGCAGCTCGAGAAAACAAGTCAGACATCCTGGTCGGCATGGACCTAGAGCAAGAAAACGCCTTCGTGCGCGATATTCTGATTACCCTAGCGCAGCGGGAAACGAAGAATTTCTCCGTTAAGTTTGCCAATATCCTGATTAGCGAAATGGGTCAGCAGCGCCTTATCCCCAGGCGGCCCCATCGCTATGCCGGCTTTGTGGTTCTCAAAGCGCCTGATGTTCCCTCGGTTTTGGTGGAAATGGGCTATATGTCCAACGCTCAAGATGCTATGCGCCTGGCGTCTAAACAGGGGCAGGATGCCGTGGTGCGAGACCTCACCGATGCAGTCACAGAATATTTTGCGCAATTGCAGCTGAATTAGCAGGGCAAAGTTTAACCAAATTTCCCTAGTTATAATGCAAAATTAACGTCACTCTAAGGCCTTGAGCGCCATCTCAAGAGCGAACAACGTCGATACTCAATTTATGTTGAAAAACCGCCCAATTTTGAAGTGGAGCTTAGTCGCTGGAGGGGTCCTGACCCTCCTCGGCGGCTTGGCGGCAATTGGTGTGGTCGCTTGGGCCTTTTACCACTATGGGCGTGACCTGCCGGATGCAGCGCTCCTCACGCGCTATGAAGCGCCGGTGGAAACCCATGTCCACGCCGGTGACGGGCGACTGCTGACCCGCTTTGCCCGAGAACGCCGCTCCTTCGTGCCCATTAGCGCAATCCCCAAGCGCGTTCAGCAGGCGTTTGTGTCGGCTGAAGATAAGAACTTTTATTCCCACCCCGGCGTTGATGTGCGCGGCATCCTCAGGGCCGTTGTAGCCAATGTCGGACACGCCCTAAATGGACGCCGGTTAGAAGGGGCCTCCACAATCACGCAGCAGGTCGCTGGCAACATCTTATTGACCCGCGAAGTCAGTATCGAACGCAAAATCCGTGAGCAAATCTTGTCAATTCGAATGACAAAAGCGCTTACCAAAGACCGCGTCTTAGAACTCTACCTCAACGAAATCTATCTCGGTCAGCGCGCTTATGGGGTCGCCTCTGCGGCTTTGTCTTATTTCAACAAGCCTCTTGATGAACTGACCTTGCCTGAGATTGCCTATTTGGCTGCAATTCCAAAAGGCCCCAACAACTATCACCCGGTCCGCAACAAAGACCGGGCAACGGCCAGGCGCAACTATGTCATTAACAGGCTGCGTGAGGATGGTCACATCACCGCTGAGGAAGCCGATGCCGCCATCGCGGCACCTTTGCTCGCCAGTCTTGGAAACCAAGCTGAGGTCTTTACAGCGGACTATTTTCTAGAAGACGTCCGGCGGCAATTGATTGAGCAGTTTGGCGAAACGGCGCTCTATGGTGGCGGGCTCTACGTTAAAACGTCGCTCAATCCGAAGCTCCAAAGCGTTGCGGAGAAAGCCCTGCGCGACGCTCTTATCGACTATGACCGGCGCCATGGCTATCGCGGTCCCTTCACCAAAGTGAAAAAGGCGATTGACGATGATGCAGTGTGGGCTGAGCTGCTACAGCGATTTGTGCAAGATTTTGGTGTGCCCGAATGGCAGGTCGCAGCGGTTGAAAGTCTCTCGGAGGAAACCGCGCGATTGGTCTTAGCCGATGGCTCCAACGGCACCTTAGATTTTGAAAGCGTAAAATGGGCCAGACCTGTGCTCCCAGAGCAGGAGGTTGGCCCTGCGCCGCAAACGCTTGGTGATGTCGTATCGGTCGGCGATATTCTGGTCGTCTCTCAACGTGATGCGGAGCTGCAAACCTATGCGCTTGAGCAAGTTCCCGACGTTCAAGGCGGTCTTGTTGCCATGGACCCGCATACCGGGCGTGTTTTCGCCATGGTTGGGGGCTTCAATTATGAACAAAGCGAATTCAACCGCGTCACCCAGGCCAAACGGCAGACCGGCTCAGCGTTCAAACCCTTTGTCTATGCCGCCGCGTTAGAGCAGGGCTATACACCATCTTCCATCATCCTGGATGCGCCGCTTGCTATTGATCAAGGCGGGCGTCAAGGCATCTGGCGCCCGCGCAATTCGTCACGCAAATTCTATGGTCCTAGCACCTTACGGTTGGGTCTGGAGTATTCCCGCAACTTGATGACGGTGCGCCTCGCACAAGAAATTGGTATGGAGGCCGTCACGGAAATAGGGCGCCGTTTTGATATTGGCGATTATCAAGAAACCCTAGCTTACTCGCTGGGCGCAGGCGAAACCACGCTCATGCAAATGACCTCGGCCTATGCTGAGCTCGTCAATGGCGGCTTGGAAATCCGCCCATCGCTGATTGATCGTGTCCAGGACCGCTATGGCAAGACCATCTATAAGACGGACACGCGTGATTGCAGCGCTTGTAATCAAGCAGAATGGGGTGGCCAAGCTGCCCCAGAGCTGCCCGATCAGCGCGAACGTATCCTTGACGAACGCATCGCCTATCAGATTGTTCACATGCTCAGCGGCGTTGTCGAGCGGGGCACAGCGCGGCGTCAAATGGAGCGCATCACGCAAACAACCGCAGGCAAAACCGGCACGACCAATGGGCCCAATGACCTTTGGTTTCTTGGTTTCTCGCCGGACTTGGCCGTGGGCGTTTACATGGGTTTCGACCAGCCTCGCACTCTCGGCAAGCGGGAATATGGCAGCACAGGTTCAACGCCGGCCTTTGCCGATTTCATGGAGGCTGCCTTAGAAGGGACACCGGATATCCCGTTTCGTACGCCGGATGGGATTCGGTTTGTTGAAGTAGACTTCACCACTGGCCTACCTGGTCCAGGCGATGGCGGTCTTCGCATCTTAGAGGCCTTTGTGCCCGGTACCGAACCGCTA
>ERZ1740067.593-NODE-593-length-28600-cov-7.162130_pt1 | contig 28600 bp, 21 predicted proteins | sample MGYA00581736_ERZ1740067 | MGnify/ENA primary metagenome ERZ1740067 (study PRJEB43018, sample SAMN04849236) | marine metagenome | isolation source: floating plastic debris | place: Pacific Ocean | collected 2008-08-27 | study: EMG produced TPA metagenomics assembly... | reverse complement strand
GACGCAAAATGACGACAGAAGAACACAATAGGGTGACTCATATTGTGACATATACCCCATGGTTCTATGGAAGAGAACAAAAGATAGCGGAGAAAACAAAAGTCGGATGAAGATTGGATTGGTAGGGCTAGGGCTCATTGGCGGGTGCCTAGGGCTAGACCTAAGAGCGAGTGGTCATAGTATCTATGGTGTGGCTAGGCGGAAGGAAACTTGCGCTCAGGCTTTGGCTGCCAAGGTTGTAGATGAGGCCAGCATTGAGCTCGCAAGCCTGCAAGCGTGCGATGTTGTGTTTGTCTGCACACCTATTGCCAAGATTGTACCGATGGTTAGGCAGTTAGCGCAGGTACTTCCACCAGAGGCAGTCATTACGGATGTAGGCTCAGTGAAGGGGAGTATTGTCGAAGCAGCAACCCAAGAATGGTCACGATTTGTAGGCGGACATCCCATGAGTGGGAAAAGTGAAGCAGGCATTGAGGCTGCTGAAAGGCATCTATTTCAAGGGAATTCGTATGTGATAACGCCTTTAGAGGAAGCGAACAATGCGGCAAGGTTGAAAACAGATGGGGGCGCGATCAAAATTATTGAACAATTGGCTGGGGAACTCGACTCAGTGCTGTATCACTGCTCGCCAGCTGACCATGATCGCGCGGTTGCCTGGATTTCCCATTTACCCGTCATGGTAAGTGCCAATTTGATTCGTTCGGCGGTCAATGAGCCGAATGATACAGTCCGTCAGCTAGCGCAGCATTTGGCCAGCTCTGGATTTCGCGATACGAGCCGTGTGGGAGGAGGGAATCCGGAGCTGGGGCTGATGATGGCGCAGTATAACCGGGATGAAATATTGCGATCGCTCCGATATTATCAGCAGGAAATAACCGCTCTCATTGAGCACATAGAAGCGGAGGATTGGCCCAGGCTAGCGGCAACTTTGGCAGAAACTAAGAAGGCGCGGCCTCAGTTTGTTGAGAATTAGGGCTACCTAGCTCCATCACAGGCTCTTGGTACAAAATGGCGGTAAACGTCACTGTTGAGCCGAGACCTTCACCCATGCTGATGAACTGAACCTTACCGCCCATAGCTTCCACCAAGCGTTGAGAGATAGCAAGACCTAGTCCAGTACCTTCATATTGACGGGTACGCGCACTATCGACTTGGCTAAACGTTTGAAATAAGCGATCTTGCTTCTCCAGCGATACACCAATACCGGTATCAGCCACACTAATTTTGACCAATCCAGGCCAGAGCTGGCCGTTAAAATCGAAGGGCATAGGCTTGATTTCGACACCGATGGTAATGCTCCCTTCATGGGTAAATTTATTAGCATTGCCAACAAGGTTCAACAAGACCTGCTTTAGCCGCTGGTAGTTGCCGTACAGCTTGATTTCATCCAACGTTGCCGGGAGCTGAATATGGAACTCAAGGCCGCGCCGTTCAATGTGCATTCGCTGAGAATGATCAAGCTCAGTGAGCAGCTCTTTGAGGCTGATGGCACTCATCTCTAGGTCCATTTTGCCAGCTTCAATTTTGGCAATATCGAGTACATCGTTAATTAAGTTCAGCAGATGAATGGCAGAGTTGTGCGACTCCTGAATGAATTCAGTCTTTTCTTCTTCGTTATCGGCCATATCGTCGAGCACGAGACGCAAGAAGCCAATCATGCCATTAAGCGGGGTGCGCAGCTCGTGAGAGGTGTTGGCCAAGAAATCACTTTTTAGCTGTGAGGCCTCTTCAGCTTGGCGTTTGGCTTCTTTCAGCTCAGACTGCTTACGCAAAAGTTCGTCGTTGGTTTGCCGTAGGTCACGGGATTTGGTACGCAATTCTGCGGCGATATTTTTACTTTCGCTGAAGAGCTTGGCATGGGCGATCGCAGTCCCTACCTGGTCAGTCAGCTCTTGAATCAGCTCTATCTCAAATGGCTGCCAGGGACGACATGGTGGCTGCTGGAGAACCAGAATGCTGTTGGGTTCGTCTTGATAGCAGGTGGCGACCGTTAGCACCGTGTAGGGCGCATCGCTAACATCCTGATCAAAATCAGAGATCACAGGCTCCAGACTTTGTAAGGTATCTAGAAAGTCTGTTTTTTGAGCTAAATCAAAGGTTTTACCCATACAAGAAAACAAATTGGGCTGGAAATATTCAGCGACGACGGTCACCGTTTGCATCGCTTGGGAATAATCGCAGACCAGGCAGCGATCAAGGGCAAGCATATCGCCAAGGCCATCCACCGTTTGCTGCCATATCGTTTTCAAATCAAGGGTTTTACGAATTTTAGCAGCGACATGGGAAAGCAAACCGTAGTAACTGCTGCCACCGCCAACACCGTTACTGTTGGCTAAGCGAACCTCGGAGAACTGAGCCACTTTCGGGACGATCCGACGCCCCACACCAACAATACCAACAGCAGATCCTGCCGCTGCGACCTCACCACCATCAGCGTGATCGCCTGACACTTCCTCAACAGCCTCTAGGGCAATGGCCTCTATACCGGTGTCTTTTGTAGAGTCATCTTCTTTTTGTACATTTTCGAGTAGCGGAAATGCAGAACTTAAAGGGAGCGGGCTCAGCACCATCTCAAAACTAATAGGTTGCTGGCCACAACGCACAACACACTGAAACGACACTGGAGATCCCTGTGCCAAGACCTCTGTAACCTGTAACATGTAAGACTCAACCGCCACCGGCCCAAACAAGGCTGCCACAGACTGACCGGTCAAATCTTCGCAAGCATTACATTCTCTGGCTTCCGGCCAGTGTAGCGACAAAATCTCGCCCTGAGCGGTATGGGTGAGCACTAGAACATCGCTCGCGTCAGCGGACTCATCAAACAACGCTGCCGGGTCAGCACCTGGCACTGCGGTGAGTTCGGGAGAGTGTAAGGATGAAGCAGACCGAGGCATTTCATTCAGCGAAGAAACTTAAACAGGCAAAAAACACTGGGAACAGGTGCATATGCATATTACGAATAGGTAAAACGCAGATGCACTGGCAAAGAAATCGCTTTTCCGATTGATAAGGCTGGATACGCCTCAATAAAAACTGATGAGAGGGACTCAATCAACCACAAAGGACATCGTTAAAAAAGCAAAATCAAAACGGTAGATGAAAAGCACTGACAACAAGCGGATAAACCATCAGCATTAATCAAGATTATCGCTTATTCGTATTATTGCTCACCTAATCAGCATTAACCTACCGGGATTGACCATTCATCTAGCCATCGCTGGCGAAAAACGACTGAAAAGAACTTTAGCAACTCATACTAGCAATCCCATTTATAGAGATGAAGCTTCAGTGAGGCACACGATTATTTGAATCATGCAGCGCTGAATAGGGCAGTCACTTCCAGACACGGACGGTAGGATTTAAGATAAGTTTAGATTTCTTTCATTCAATTCACCGTTCCGCACCGCTTGCTTCGCATTCCTTTTCTCTGGGCTTTCCATGACCGATGTATCTGTTTCACGGCTACGCAATTTTTCCATCATTGCTCACATTGACCATGGCAAATCCACCTTGGCTGACCGCCTACTACAGACAACAGGGACAGTGAGCGAACGGGACATGAAGGCCCAATTCCTTGACTCCATGGACATCGAGCGTGAGCGAGGAATTACCATTAAGCTGCAAGCTGCTCGCATGAATTACACCGCGAAAGACGGCGAGCAGTACGTGCTCAACTTAATCGACACACCCGGGCACGTAGATTTTACCTATGAGGTGTCTCGCTCATTAGCAGCCTGTGAGGGTGCGCTTCTGGTGGTAGACGCATCTCAGGGTGTAGAAGCGCAGACACTTGCAAATGTGTACTTGGCAATGGAGCATGACTTGGAAGTGATTCCGGTGCTTAATAAGGTGGATTTGCCAGGGGCAGATCCGGAGCGGGTGAAACAGGAAATTGAAGAGGTGGTTGGTCTTGATTGCAGCAATGCAGTAATGGCATCGGCCAAAGAAGGCATTGGTATTGATGAAATTTTGGAGTCGATTACCTATTTAGTGCCGCCACCGGAAGATCAGACGAATGAACCACTGCGAGCACTGATTTTTGATAGCTACTACGATAGCTATCGAGGTGTGATTGTATATTTTCGAGTGATGGATGGGGTAGTAAAGAAGCGCGATCGCATCCGCCTTATGGCCTCTGGAAAGGAATACGAAATTGACGAGCTAGGCGTACTATCACCTGGTCAAGTAGAGGTCGATGAACTACATGCGGGCGAAGTAGGCTATATCGCAGCCTCAATCAAGTCGGTAGAAGACGCCCGCGTCGGCGATACCATCACACTGGTAAAGTCACCTGCACCTGAGCCCCTGGCAGGCTACATCGAAGCCAAGCCAATGGTGTTTTGTGGACTTTTCCCTACCGACTCTGATCAGTATGAAGATCTGCGCGAAGCACTCGACAAGCTGCGCCTTAACGATGCTGCTCTGCAATACGAGCCTGAGACCTCTAGTGCCATGGGCTTCGGCTTCCGCTGTGGCTTTTTAGGCCTACTACATATGGAAATCGTGCAGGAGCGATTGGAACGTGAGTACAACCTCGATTTAATTACAACAGCCCCCTCAGTTATTTATAAAGTCCATACGATACAAGGCGAGATCATTGAAATTGATAACCCAAGCTTGCTGCCCGACCCACAGTATCGCGAAAAGATTGAGGAGCCCTATGTACGCGTGGATCTCATCACACCAGAAGAATTTGTCGGGACGCTGATGGAGCTATGCCAAACTCGACGTGGTGACTTTCAGGATATGAAGTACCTCACACCAGGACGCACGACACTGATTTATGAGATTCCGCTAGCGGAAGTGGTCACCGACTTTTTTGATCAGATGAAGTCAAGATCGCGTGGCTATGCCAGCATGGAGTATCACATAATCGGCTATCGGGTGAATAACCTAGTCAAGCTAGACGTAAAAATCAATGGTGACACGGTCGATCCACTGGCAGCAATCGTGCACCGTGACAAGGCTTATGGCGTAGGCCGTGCCCTGACGGAAAAGCTAAAGGAACTCATTCCTCGACACCAATTCAAGATTCCAGTGCAAGCATCGATTGGTAGCCGCGTCATCGCCAGTGAAAGCATTCCGGCACTACGAAAGGATGTTTTGGCGAAGTGTTACGGCGGCGATATTTCTCGAAAGAAAAAGCTGCTGAAAAAGCAAGCTAAGGGTAAAAAACGAATGAAATCTGTGGGTACGGTAGATGTACCGCAAGAGGCATTCATGGCAGTGCTAAAGCTAACCTAGCAACAAGAAATTCTGATAAAGCTGGCCGTATTTTGGGCATTTATAGAAGCGGTTGAAGTTTTGGTGAATACCAAAATTTTTGTTAAACATATCAAGTAATCTTTGTTAATTTTTTAACAGCCGTTGGCATTTATAGCATTTCCCGAACGCATAACGCCGGAAAGCGACGCAAAGCGAACAGGAACGTCGAGCCACTTGACCCGTTGTTACACATAAGATTTTCGACTGAAAACTGTACTCAGTTGAGTGACCAACGCTATATTTGCTGGCATTTCCGTTTGATATGGACGGCTTAGATCTTTGCAGGCATTAACTCTATGAGAATTTTGGTCACCGGAGGTGCTGGCTTCATTGGCTCTCATCTCATCGATCGGCTGATGGCAGCCAAGCACGATGTCATTTGTCTCGACAATTTTTACACTGGTCACAAACGCAATATCGTCCACTGGATGGACAATCCTTACTTCGAGATGATTCGGCACGATATTACTGAGCCAATCCGTTTAGAGGTTGACCAAATTTATCACCTGGCTTGTCCGGCTTCACCGGTTCACTACCAATACAACCCCGTGAAAACGGTGAAGACCAACGTAGTCGGTACATTGAATATGCTAGGCCTAGCCAAGCGAGTCAAGGCCCGTTTTTTCTTAGCATCGACGTCGGAAGTGTATGGGGATCCAGAAGTACACCCTCAACCTGAGGAATACCGGGGCAGCGTAAACCCTATCGGCATTCGCAGCTGCTATGACGAAGGCAAGCGCATGGCCGAAACGCTGGCTTTTGACTATCATCGTCAGAACGATGTGGACATTCGGGTAGTCAGAATCTTTAACACCTACGGACCACGAATGTTAGAAAACGATGGCCGGGTGGTCAGTAACTTTATTGTGCAGGCCCTAAGCGGTCAGCCGCTAACCGTGTACGGTGATGGGCAACAAACGCGGAGCTTTTGCTACGTGTCTGACTTAGTAGAAGGCTTCATTCGGCTGATGAACAGTGACCAAACTGGCCCGATTAATATTGGGAATCCGGGCGAGTACACCATTTTGGAGCTAGCGGAAACGATTCAGCGCATGGTGAATCCGAATGTAAGCGTGCAATATAAACCTTTGCCGGAAGATGACCCGAAGCGGCGACGACCAGATATCACGAAGGCAAAGCAGCTTTTAGGCTGGGAACCGAGCGTAGCTCTCGAAGCAGGTCTGGAGAAGACGATTGCAGACTTTAGAGCACGGATGGCGGAGAACGGCACGTTGAGTGCGGATTTGCCGAATGCGGTAGGAACGGCCTAGAGCCCTTGCCCTCCCCCCTTACCAAGACCAAGGGGGAAGGAAATACTTTTCCGAAACTTATTAACTTAGAGAGTAACTATCATGCGTGTATGTGTCATTGGAACAGGCTATGTGGGTCTTGTGACAGGTGTTTGCCTGTCTCACATTGGTCACCATGTGATTTGTGTGGACAACAACGAAGAGAAAGTACAGCTAATGAAGTCGGGCCAGTCACCAATTTATGAACCAGGCCTTTCTGATCTGATGAAATCTTCAATGGCATCCGGCAATTTAGAGTTTACGTCTGATTTAGGCGCAGGTGTTAGCCATGGTGACATTCTCTTCATCGCTGTTGGTACACCAGCTTTGCCAACCGGGGAAAGCGATACGCGCTATGTGGAAGCAGTGGCTCGCGGCATTGGGGAGAATCTGAACGGTGGCTACAAAGTGATTGTAAATAAGTCCACAGTACCCATTGGTTCGGGTGATTGGGTGCGGATGATTGTGCTCGATGGATTGGCAGAGCGCAAGGGGGATGCCTCTTTTGACGTGGTCAGTAATCCTGAGTTTTTGCGTGAGGGCTCAGCAGTATTTGACACCTTCAATCCTGATCGAATTGTGCTGGGTAGCAATAGCGAGAAGGCACTTGGCATGATGAAGGATTTGTACACGCCAATTGTGGAGCGTAAGTTTGCGGAAGACCAAGACGCGGATCCGGTACCAGTCGTTACTACAGATTTAAGCTCGGCGGAGATGGTTAAGTATGCGTCGAATGCATTTTTAGCGACGAAAATTAGCTTTATCAATGAGGTGGCGAATATTTGCGATCGTGTTGGGGCAGATGTCACTCAGGTCGCAAAGGGCATCGGCCTGGATTCTCGCATTGGGAGCAAATTCTTACAGGCAGGCATTGGCTGGGGTGGCTCTTGCTTCCCCAAAGACGTATCAGCACTGATGCATACCGCTGATGACTATGGCTATGAAGCTGAATTGCTGAAAGCAACTATCAATGTAAACACTCGCCAGCGATTGCTGACGGTGGAAAAGCTTCAGCAAGTACTGAAGATCTTGAAAGGGAAGACGGTTGGCTTACTGGGTCTAACCTTTAAGCCGGATACCGACGACATGCGCGATGCACCTTCGCTCATTATGATCGAGAATTTAAATCGATTGGGTGCCAAGGTAAAAGCGTATGACCCGATTGTTTCGCAAAGTGGCGTCAGCCAAGGACTATCTGGAGTGATTGTAGAAACAGACCCCGAGCGCCTGGCAGATGGCTGTGATGCGATGGTGCTAGTAACTGACTGGGCACAGTTCAAGAATCTGGACTATAGCAAGATGGCTACTCTGATGAATGCGCCTGTGATGATTGATGGACGTAATTTCCTCGACCAAAACAGTCTGGAAACAGCCGGCTTTCAGTATATTGGCATCGGTCGATAGAAAGCAAGCAAACACTTAGCCAGAACTGCATACGGATTGCTCCATCTTCTGGAAGTTTCGGAAGATGGAGCAATCCGTATGTAACGTTTTTCCATAGCATCAACCCATACGTTTGAGCATTGCTTGAGATAAGCATGAGAGCGCTCAACATATCTCTTTATCGTTCGTTCAGATATGTTAGTATCGCGTTGCATGGAAGAAACAGGAAGACAATCTACCAGCAAAATATTTTTTATATTTCATATGAGTGTTTAGCACTAATGCCTTACCTCTTTAAGCGTTTTGGCAACGTGCTTCTCCACTTGACGCCATGTATATGGACTCAAGCAGCATCAAACAGCCATGGCACCGAAGGCACAGTCACCAACAAAAACCGTTGTAACATTTACAACGGGACTCGTTCTAGTACCGCTTATGCTTTTCTGTTTTCTACTCTGGAAAGGAATTTAAGGACAAGTCTCTGGATTAAATCGGAGCAGTTAAATAGTATGCGAATAGTCTTATCTAGATAATTGAGATGAATAGTTAAGCGATCGCGTTCATAATCTCCGGTGAGGCTAACCGCATTACTGATGCGATGAGCAGTAGCAACTTAAAGCACTAGCTTGTGTTCCTGACAGGCAGTAAGCAACTGAAATGGCTATCAACTCATCAGCTGTTAAAGACTTCACCGTTAGATGCTGCAAAAAGTCTCCACCACCTATTTCTGAGAGTCCGTAATACAGCAGAATATGGACTCTCATCTTTACCAGCACTCAGGCTTAAGGATTTAAGGACACCACTATTCTAACCAGCAAACCTGCTCCTTTTAGACAGATACACCCTAACTTGTATACTCTAACTCTCTTTACTCTGAAGCTCAATATTACCGTTGTGCAAAACAACGACTGTTTTGACAATCTGCAAACCTAGACCGGTGCCTATAATTGCGCCCACATCCGAACCGAGACTAAACAACTGAAATAATCTTGTATGGTCTGTCTCTGACATCCCAATATCCTGGTCTTTGATTGAACAGATAATTTGTTGGTCGTCAACGATCAGATAAACCTTAACTTCTCCGCCGTCTGGCAAATATTGAATGACGTTAGACAACAGATTAGGAAATATCTGTTACATCAATCCTACATCACACACAAACGCGTCAAGATTTCCACAAGTTTTTAGCTTGATGCGGTACTGCTTCTCAGTTATCGCTCAATTAGTCCTTTTATAGCCAGTTGCCTAGTAGAAGATATGGGGCCCAATAAACAGGATGGCGATAGTACGGATCTTGTAGCAGTTTGAGTTGAGCTTGTCTAAGGGCTTCCGCCTTAGTAATTTCTGAGTCTATCAATGCTTGATAAAAATGGCCTACCAAAGTGGCTGTTGCCTCATCATTGACAGACCACAGTGTGGCGATGGTGCTTCGCGCACCTGCTTTCACTGCTGTACCGGCCAGACCAAGAGCTGCTCGTTTATCGCCAGTTGCCGTTTGACAGGCGCTCAGTACCAGTAGCTCAATGGCCGTTTCTGTATTGAACGAGCTATTTTGGAGGGCTTGATCCAGTTCGGTTACATTAATGCGGTTATCCCAAGACAACAAAAACGTGTCTTCGACAGCAGAGCTAAATTGACCATGAGTCGCAATATGTACGATGGGAAAGTTGGAGGTTTTCAGCTCATTCACTAAGGACTCGCGGGTAAAGGATTGATTTAAGAGCACCTCCCCTTGAGAGATGGCTGATTCAATGGCTCTTATTTCTGAGTCTACATAGCTGAGAGGAGAAAAGCCTTGGCGGCCTTCAGAGAGCCCTGCGGCTAAGATTTTGAGGTTGTCTCTAGAAATAGCCTGTGGTGACAGGAGCTTGAGGCCGGGGGTCAAGGCCACGCTGTAATCTTCAATCAAAAAATGCTGGCCATCATGCAAGGTAGCCATTGGCACATTTTGCAAGGCTTGGTCTAAGACAAATACCAGCGTATTTATACCACTACTTTTGAGCTCATTTGTGGCCGGTCTAATAAGCCAATCGTACAGCTGTTGAGAAAGGGGTAAGTAGTCTCGCCTACTACGAATTACTAAGGCCTGACGCAACTGCTCTGCGAGCGTTTCCACCTCAGTCTGGGCAACGGGCACTGCATAGTGAGCGAGAGGCTGCCTGGGTAAGCGCAAAATAACTTCTAGACGATCAGCTAAAAGAATGGGATACAAAATCGCCGCATGTGGGTCAATGTCATCGATTTGAACAGGCTGAACATCGAGGCAAGCTTCTTTGAAATAGTTATCCAGCTCAGCTAGCTGGAGCGATTCAATCGTGTCTCGCGCTTTTTCCAAATTGGCTTGGGACACGGAATGGGTCGCATCTGGCTGTAGTAAAAGATCAACCAACTCTCGATAGATGGGCTCTACGCTCTCTTGGAAGGAGAATTGAGCATCTGAACTAACAGCGACAAGGTCACCCCGTAGTATTTTCAGTTGGTTTATGGCCTCACTGTAGGCTGCGATCGCAGCCTCCCTATTTCCTTGTTGATTAAAAATTCGTCCCAGCTGCCACTCCCATGGATACATCAGTTCCGCAGCATCCGAGGCTTGGGCAATGCCCAACGCATGTTGCGTTAATTCTGTTGCGTCCTGCCACTGTTGTGTCTGTTCGTAGAGTCCGCCCAAGCTACCAAGAGCATAGGCTTCTGCGCGGCGATCGCCTATTGCCTGAGCCTGCTGCACAGCAGCGGCGAGAATCGGCGCTAGCGTTTCCTCGTTGGGGCCATCTTTAATATGTTGCTTTAGCTTGAGCAAACTCTGAACAAACTGAATTCGGCTATAGATACCGGAATGGCTGACAGGTAACTGATCAAGCTGGTTAAGAATAGAGGGCCAATGTTCCAACGCTGCGTCGAACTGTTCAGTGGATACCCAAAGATTTAGTTGGGATAGTTGGTTTCTGAGTGCTGTTTCTGGTGGGAGAGATAAGTCAGCAGCTTGTTGGTAATAAGCAACTGCTGCGATTTCATCGTTCTGTGCTCGAGCCGCATGCCCCAGGCTAATTAAAGTTTCACCGATTTCTTCTGGGAGTTGTAAGTCCTGAGCAATGGCTAAACTAGTGGTAAGTGCGTTTTGAGCGGCCTCCACCTGCCCTGCTATGCGTAGTAAATTGCCTAAGCGGCGTAAGGTAATCACCTCAAGGATGGATGGAGGCTGCGCTTCGAGGGTCTCACTAAGACTCGTTAATAACGTAACCGCCCGCCGATAAAACCCTAGATCGTACAAAGCCTCGGCTTGATTCAGCTGAGTTTGTATCACTCCTAAGGAATTGCCGATTTGTTGGTACAGACCTTCCGCTTTTTGCCAATTCATCAGAGCCTCTTCAAACTGACCTTGGCTGAGCTGAAGGTTGCCATGGTTGTTCAATATTTGAGCATAAGCTGCTAGTTCGACTGTCGAGGCGTTGCCATCAGGCTCAGTGGGCAGTTGTGGTCTGCTCAGTTCTACGGCTTGTGAAGCTTCCTCCCACTGCCCTGAAGCTTGATAGGCCAAAGCCAAATGACTCAGAATGCGCGCTTGAGCTAAGGTATCACCTTGGGTTTGATAATAAGTTAATAACTGTTGCCAAGTTGAGATCGCCTCTAAATACTTTCCTGCTTCATAGAGCGCTTTCCCCTGTTGTAATTGTTGAGTTAGTGCTGTGCCAGAAATCTCTGAGATTGGGGCAGCGTGCTGGGCGATCACTGATTGAGAGTGATCGCGAAGCTCAGAATCACTGGTTGCGACACTTGGCAAGGCCAGACTCATGACTAACCCTACAACTACTAAAAAAGAGAATATTGACAGGCGTTTGCGTTTAAACAACATGAGTTTGACAGCTGATGTTTAGGCAGAAATAACAGGTGAGGAAAGTAACTAATCGGGAACAAAGACAGAGGGCAGCAAAGATGACTTAGACAAGGGCATAAAAACAACAGACAAAACGGAATAAAAAGGGACGTCAGCTAACTAGATGTACTTTGGCAGCTAGCATAGAGCCGTCCTAGTGTATGACTGCTTGCTGATGTAGGGGCCGGAGGGAACAGGGCAATCTCCCCTTGTGAATTCGTGCTCCAGCCTTGAGCTTCCACAATTTGGGAAGGAGATGCCGGTTGGAACTCATGTGCGATCGCAGGAGAAACTGGCTGTTGCGGCAACTGGTCAACCGATCCCATATCGGCAAATAGCTGCCTTTCTCGCAGGGCCACTTCAGGATTGGGAGGCAAGCCACCCCGCCCTGTCAGAATAAATTGGTTAGCCACTGTGGAATCAGCCGCACTACATGCCTGAGCCACCTGATTAGAGACATCTGCCATGTTCTCCGCTAGGGTAATTAAACCCCCACTGGGGTCACCTTCAGGATTTTCAATCGTTACTGTGCCGTCGGCACCAAACTGAGAGCTGGCGTCGATATCATTTATCCCATTTCCCAAGCTGGCAGGCCCTTCTGCAAAGCCCAAAATACCGGAAGCGCTAATTTGAATATTGCCGCCTGGGCCATTGATAGCACTGGCTACAATGTCGCTATCTACAGTAGATTCACCAATCAAAAAGCCAGTTTCAATCGTGACATTACCACCGCTACCCCCTTCCCCAGCTCGCGCTGAAACTAAGCTGCCATCTCGCATGACAATATCTTCTGCTAGCCGCAGGGCAACATTGCCGCCGTCGGTTGTCTGTGTGGAGGCCGTAATTTGAGCCCGGGACGACAGCCTCAGCTGATTCGCCGCAACGTCAATATTGCCCGACTGGCCATCGCCTTGACCGCGAGTCAACAGTCCAGATGAGGCATTGTCATTTCCAACAATCTCGATCCGATCAGCATTGCGAATATTAATGTCTCCTGCCGTTCCACCGTCTAGGGCAGAAGCACTCACAATACCGCCATCAAGCAATCGAAGTGTTTCCACATCCTCCAACAAAATATTTCCGCCTCTTCCCTGAGGAAGATTACCTGTTACCAGTCCCGGTTCAATCTGACTAAATACACCACTGTTTCGTCCATTTGCAGCTTGTCCGGTAAGGGTAACCGCATTGGCACGAATCGTCACATCCCCACCATCTCCAGCATTCCCGAATGTTGTGGCCTGCACTTGAGAGCCATCTGCAACGCTTAAATTACCTACCGTCAGCTCGATATTGCCAGCATCTCCCACGCTAGGTAACGATGACCCTGGAGGTGCACTAAGCCCTTGCTGGGAATCATCAGCAGTCGCGGCTAGCTGAGAATCGCCCTGTAGCATTGCGGACTCAATGACTGTAATAGCTAAGTCCCCTCCCGTCCCTGGGCCAAATGTATTGGATAGAATGCCGGCATCTTGAAGGTTTAAGGCTGTTGCGTTTAGCGTGACCGTCCCCCCAGCCCCAGTTGCACCGACTCCTACCTCAGAGCCTAAAAAACTCTGGTTTAGCGTGATGGTATCTACTGGGAGTGGATTGTCGGCTCGACTGCCAAGCCCTTGAATATCGACGTTACCACTGTTTCCAGAATCTTGTGTCTCGGCTGAGACAACAGAACCATTGCTGAGGCTCAAGCTATCAATATTCAAAGTAACGGCTGCCCCTTGAGCAGGGGTGAAAGCAAGTCCCTGTACTGCGCTGTCATCCAGGTTAAGGGTCGCAGCATCGATTCCAATGTTTCCCCCGTCAATAGGCCCGAAAGTAGCGGCGAAGAGTCCTGAGCTTTCTAAGGTCACTTCGTTTCCTTGCAAGTGAATTTGTCCACCGCCCGGCCCGCCGACATCAATGAGTGACCCAAGTAATTGGATATTTTGAGTTGCTGAAAGGTCGTCATAGATAAAGTCAAAGCCCTGAGCCGCCGCTTCCAGATAAACTTCACTATTAGGTTCTAGGCTTCCTAACTCAATGTTTCCACCTAGTGCAGTCAGGTTACCTCCTACCGAGATTAAGTCTCCGCCCAACAGAGCCAAAGTCTTAAAAGGATTTACTCGCAAGCCAGCAGGCGCGCCTAGCGTGTTGTCTATAGGTGCACCTGAGGGCAGCACACCGGCCCGAGACTGATTCACAATTGGGGCAGCTGTGCTGCCAAACTGCAATCCAGTAGGTGCACTGATGGTGAGGGTTACAGGCGCAGCAGGCGTTCCCGCCGTGAACACATTTGTATCTTCAAAGGTCAATCGCTCGGCGGTACTGGCGATAAACGAGCCTCCGTTTAGATTTAAAGACGAATTTTCTCCGAAGGTAATACCAGCTGGATTAATCAAAAAGAAGTTGGCAGAGCCACTGACTGAGAGATTGCCCAAAATCGTAGAGGCTTGGCTAGGATCAGTGACCCTAGTAAAGATATTGTTGCTACCCCCATCATCAAAAGTAACTACAACACCTGATGGGATACTGAATTCACTGAAGCTATGAAAGAGATTACCGCCAGCGGTGCTAATCCCAGTGATTTGGCAGGTTGCCGTACAGTCAGTGCTAGCACCAGAAATTGTTGTTGCTGTAGAGCCGTCAGGGACCACTCTCAGCTGAGCGAAGACTGAGAATGGAAGCAGTGAAGCAATCACTGTGAGAGCAACGGATAAACTAACCGCATTACACAGAAATTGCGTTGAGTGAGGGCGATTTTTCCCGTTGCTTACCGAAGTGAAGTGCCGCAGAGTCATGAGTAGAGGGCAGATAGCGAAAATTTTGGTCTGTGATTTTTGAACTCTCGTTAAAAAATACTTGCAGTGCCATATTTGTAAGATTCCCGTTCCTAGCCAATAAAAAGCACATCTCCAAGAGCCTGCCCGGAATGCTCCATAAAGATGATGTGGTGGATAGTTCACGTACTTCAGAAACGTTAGGAACGGAAAACTCTGTAAGAACATAAGAGATTTTCAGACTCCCTAACAACAGGTCTATTTTCTGTTTAGTCTCAAGCCAAGATATTGACCAAAAGCCTTGTAAATATTGGCAAAAAATTAATATCGTGTTTCTTCTCTTCGATACTTTCATTTAAAGATTCAACAGACAACCTTTGTAGTTTTGGGTGAGTAATGTAAGACAGCGATAAATTTCACCCAGGCTAAACTCTCGAGTCTTAGCAGATTTATCTAGCTATAAACCCTCATAGTCGGTAAAAACACTTCGTTGCCTACACCCAGTCAAGTCAACATGGATTAATTGAGTACTTGTTTTTTCGGCCTATTCACGGATACACCTACTTAGATGTCAAAAGTTGCATTCGAAAATAAAACAATTTTTCCTGTACTTCGTGACATAAGTGTATGCACTATAGACCGTCGTATATTTCTGCATCAAAGTATACATACACACTACGCAAAATTTCATGATCAAGGCCTGACTTCCGAATCGTTTGTGCAGGACTCGCCTTTTTCAGTACGAGGCCAACTATGCTTTCAAAATTGTTGTTTCCAAAATCTACCTTTAGACAGCTACCTTTTAGGTTATTCACATCTGCACTTGTCGCTGGTGCAATCACGAGCATCTACCAAACACCCTCACAAGCGGTCACCTTCCATTTCAACTTCGCTGAGGGCACCTCGTCTAAGGTAATGAACAAAGTAGAAGAAGCAGGTTCTCTCTGGAGCTCAATCCTAAAAGACGACGTAACAGTTAATATCGATTTTGAATTTGCGACTTTGGACGAAGGATATCTGGGTGGAGCTAGGCCTGATATGGTCCAGGTAAGTTACGCAGATGCTGTTACTCAATTTGGGTTAGACCAGATCTCAACAGATGACCAGAACGCCTTTGCTAATCTGCCGACTTATGAAGATGAGAATGGTGATATCAGTATTTCTCGTTGGATCAACGGAACGCAAAATGCACTTGGCTTTTGGCATGTCGATAACAGTATTGAAGATCTTTGGCTTACACGAGCAAATGCGAAAGCGCTCGGGCTTGTCGCAGGCGACAACGGAAACACGGATGCGGTTATTCGCTTAAACAGTGATGTCAAGTGGGATTTCAACAGAAGTAACGGCATCAAAGCAAAACGCTATGACTTTGTTGGAACAGTCGTTCACGAATTAGGCCACGCGTTGGGGTTCATGAGTGGGATTGATGTGCTAGACGACAACGTCGAAAACAACATCTTCTTGGCTGATGAGGAATACAATTACATTACAAGTATGGATTTATTCCGTCAGTCAGATTTCACTGCGGGTAAAGGCAGGGTTGACTGGACAGTCGATTCAGGCAATGAATATTTCTCAGTTGATGGCGGCCACGAGAACATCGCTGGGTTTGCTAATGGCTCTGCAGCTTGGGGAGAGACTGATAATTTTCAACTTAGCCACTTCAAACAGGGCACAAATAGTGTGATGGCGCCCACTCTACAGCGGGGTGTCCAGTCTTCTATCAGTAAGGTTGATCGGCGATTAATGGATGCCATTGGCTGGGATCTGGCAGCAGGTAGTCAGGTTGATTATCAAAGTTCAACCAGTGCTTATATCGAGGAGGGAGAAGGTTTTGACGGGGCGTTGAGTATGGGCGGTTGGAGTACAACTCGCTTTAGCAATACCCTCTGGCAGGAAGGTTCCTTTTTAGCATCTAAAGTGGGCAGCGGACCTGATAGTCAAGACGTGCCAGAACCATCTTCTTTGATTGGACTAGGGGCGATTGCCCTCTTCGGTATCAAAAGGTTACGCAAACAACGATAGAAAAACACCATCAACAACACATCTAAAAACACATCATTATGAACAACAAACTCTTTCACGGATTAACCATCATTGGGCTCGGTGGGCTACTCAGTATGAACCTGCTGCTGGCTCCCAGCACTGCCCAATCTTCAACAGGATCAGGGGAGTCGCTTCGCCAAGGGCTTCCTGGACGGCGTGTTGGCGGCGGGACTCGATGCACACAAGGGACTGTTTGCCATGCGCAAAAGCCATTGGTTGCCATAATGCCGCAGAGCAACTTAGCGGTTACCACTGAGGCCTATCCGACGCTTCTCTTTCACCTTCCCGTTTTTGAAAACGAGCAGCAAGTAGAATTTGTTTTGTACAATTCAGCTGACGAGCTGGTATACGATGCAACCTTCGAAATTGTTGGAGAATCAGGCATTACTGGCATTGACCTATCAGAGGCAGAAAACCTAGCACCTTTAGCTGTTGATGAGACCTACAAGTGGTATTTCTTGATCGTTTCTGAAGAGCGCTCCCAGGACATTGTTGTGGATGGTTGGATTCAAAGAGTTGATTTAGATGAATGGGTTCAACAACAGGAAATTGCTTCGGATTTTGGCAGTCGACTAGAGGACGCGGCCTCTCTCCAAAGGTTTGGACTACTGGGTGAAGAAGCAGGACTCTGGCACGATGCAGCCTTTGCCCTACATCAGTTGAGGCAAGTAGAGCCAGACAATGAGGAAGTCGCTGCTGAATGGGCTCAGCTTCTACAAGCGATGGACTTAGGCGATATGGAGGAGGAACCTGTTGCGAACTTGTCTTTTATCCCAATCATGAATGAAACACTGTAAGCGTGCAGTCATCGTTCTGACGAAGAGGGTATACAGGAGCTGAAGCACTGTATGTGGCCCGTTGATAGATGTCTCTAGGAAACAACAAAGTAGGCATCAAACCCTGACATATTAAACATACTGAAGCACTGAGCTAATTTAGTTGGCTCGGTGCTTCAACGTATGGCCCCAGTGCGTGGACTCAGTCACTGGCATGTATCTGAACCTTAGGTCTTGAGCATCCTAGAGTACGGAAGACATTCTGACAGATTTGGATGCTGACACGTTGTGAAGACAGGACTAGCTACGAGCCTATTTACACAGCTCAACTAGATAATAAAAACTACTGTAATCGCTCTATCAGGTGATCTCCCACGCGTATCGCGTTTGCCATAATCGTTAGCGCTGGCCCCACACTTGCACAAGATGGAAAAAAACTACTATCCACCACGTAGAGATTACCTATCTCATGCGTACGACAATTCACATCCAGCACAGAAGTCGCTGAATCTGTGCCCATGCGAGCAGTCCCGCACTGATAGCCCACCACCTGAACGGGCGACTCTCCCCTCGGATATACATTACTCTGCCGCAGCCCAATCCCAGACTTCTCAGTCTCTTTCAGTATCCCCATCCACCGATACACCAGCCGATCGTGCGCTTCTAGATTGTTGGGCGTAAACTCGTAGCGTAGCTTCACCTTCTTACGGCTGGGCTTTAGATAAATACGATTATTCGGATCTGGCAAAACCCCAGTCTGCGCCCACCAACCAATGGAACGGACGGCTAAACGCCGCAGTGCGGCTTCTGGAGCTAGACGAGCCAGCACAGAAAGCAGGGGTGGCGATTCAGCAAAAATGATGTCTTGAAACAGGCCACCGCTATTTTCAATATGACCCATCGGATACTGATAGCTGGAGTAGTCGCCGTCGTTCCAATAGAAGTCGTTAATGCTAACGCTCGGCGGGAAAGATCCGTCGTTATCGGCTTCTGCTCGCTTTACAATCACCGTCATCAGGTGCTTCATCAGGTTACGGCCCAACTGGTCCGAGCTATTGGCCAGGCCGTTGGGGTGCTGGTCATTAGCAGAGCTGAGCATGAGGGCGGCTGAGTTTACCGCACCGCAGGCAAGCACAACGATGTGACCGGAGAACATCATGGGCTGGCCGCTGACTTCGGCTTGGACGCCTTTAATTTCTGTGCCGCTTGGGTTGGTGTGAAGTTCTACGACTTTGGCATCGGTTTTGAGGGTGACAGTTGGATGTGCGATCGCACTTTCCACTCCAAACACCTCCGCATCCCCCGTCGGGTCATCCTCCCGCTGCGTCAGGCTTACTGGCAGCGCTGTAGGATGCAAACCCGCTGCCTCAATCGCCTTCAAACTCGGCTGCATCGGCGAAGGATGTTCAACAGCGGCATGAGGATAAGGCGTACTATGAAACGGCTCAGTTGGGTCACTCTTTGCATCGCCATGCACCTGATATAGCTGTTCAGCCGCTGTGTAATAAGGCTCAAAATCTGCGTACTTTAGCGGCCATTCTGGGGTAACGCCATCTTGATACGTGACGGACTCAAAATCGCGATCGCGCATCCGCATCAGAGACGCATTATAAATCTTGGTATTGCCGCCCACCGCATAGTTTGTCTGTGGTGAAAAAGGCTCACCCACCTCGTCGTACCACTGTTCCGGCGCGTGGTAACGCTCTTTTTTGAACACATCTACATCCGCTCGGTTTTGATCTTCAAGGGCCATGCGATCGCCCCGCTCCAAGATCAAAATCTTCTTTCCCGTCGGTGCCAGCTTTTGCGCTAGCGTGCCACCGCCTGCACCTGTCCCTATAATGATGACGTCGTATTGTTGTTCGTCAATGATCATTTGTTGTTTCTGTTGTTACTTCCACACGTAAATCAAAACGAAAAGCATAATCCAGATCACATCAACAAAGTGCCAGAACAAAGACGTCGCTGCCACACCATACTCGCCTCCTTCATAGTTATTCGGAAGAAAAGATCGCCCCAGCATCACGCCCTGCAATAACACCCCCGTCAGCACATGCAACCCGTGAAAACCTGTCAGCAGATAAAACACACCGCCAAATACGCCCGATGTAAAGCCAAATGGCAATCCCTGCCACTCCACCGCCTGACCATAGAGGAAATAAGACCCCATCGCCATCGTCAACAGCCAAAAGATACGAAAGCCCCACAGATTCTCTTTGTGTAGAAAGCGTTCCGCAAAGTAAATCACGAAACTACTAGAAACAAGAACAATCGTGTTAATTAAAGGCTCTCTCACCTCCAGACCTTCAAATCCAGCTGGAAGCCAATTCTCGCTGCTGGTTTTGAAGACGATATAGCCCACAAAAAAGCTGAAGAAGATAACACTCTCTGACAGCAAGAAAACAACAAAGCCAAACATGCGATGGTCTTCTTCTTCTTCGTGCTCCACGTGAGAAGACGCAGCCGACTTGGTATTTAAGGCCGAATCTACATTAGTCGCACTCATACCGCAGCTCCTCCAATAGCAATACCAGGCAATGGTTCATCTATTGATTCACCATTGGGATTATTCGAGGTCAGCGGCTCGTCGCTGCCGTAGCCGTAGGGCGGTGACACAATCACCGGAATCTCTTCAAAGTTCTCATGGGGTGGCGGCGAGGGCACCATCCACTCTAAGCCAATCGCCCGCCAAGGATTATCGCCCGCATCCTTACCAAAATTCCAAGAACTCAACATATTTAAGATAAAGGGCAGCGTAGAAACCCCAAGCAAGAAGCCTCCAAGGCTGGCAATCACATTCCAAAAGGCAAACTCAGGATCGTAAGAGGCTACTCGCCTTGGCATACCCATCAGCCCCAGCGGATGCATTGGCAAAAAGATGAGATTAATTCCAATAAACGTCAGCGCAAAATGCAGCTTACCTAAGCCTTCGTAATACATCCGCCCCGTCATCTTCGGGAACCAATGATAAATCGCAGCATAAAAGCCCATCACCACCGCACCATTAATCACGTAGTGAAAGTGGCCGACCACAAAGTAAGTGTTGTTTACATGAATATCAAATGGCGCTGAAGAGAGCATAATGCCCGTAATGCCTGCGAACAAAAAGGTCATGAGCCCACCTAGCGCAAACAACATTGCTGAGGTTAGTCGCAGCTTGCCGCCCCATACCGTTGCCACCCAAGCAAATACCTTAATCCCGGTCGGAATCGAAATCGCCATGGTGGTGAACATAAACAGCATCCGCATCCAGCTAGGGGTGCCGCTCGCAAACATATGATGTACCCACACAACCAGACTCAGGCCAGTGATTAGTAAAGAAGAAACAACAACAACTTTGTAGCCAAAGAGAGGCTTTCGGGCATATACCGGAAACACTTCCGAAAACACCCCAAAAATCGGCAGAACAATCACATACACCGCTGGGTGCGAGTAAAACCAAAAGAAATGCTGATACAGAATCGGGTCACCCCCACGAGTAGGGTCAAAAAAGCTAGTGCCCACTGTGAGGTCCAGCAGCAGCATTACCGCCCCTGCAGTCAGGGCTGGCAATCCAATCAGCTGAATCATCTGCGCGGAGAACACCGTCCAACAGAAGGCAGGCATCTTAAACCAGCCCATCCCCGGCGCACGCATTCTAAAAATGGTGGTAACAATATTCACCGCACCCATAATTGACGAAATACCTGAGAGTGCCACGGCTAAGAGCCAGAGCGCCTGACCATTAACTAAGTTTCCAGTGGGATTTTGAAGACTGACGGGCGGATAGGCCCACCAACCAGATTGGGAGGGACCACCCGGGACAAAGAAGCTGACAACAAGAATAACGCCGAAGACAGGGACTAACCAAAAGGCAGCTGCATTCAATCTCGGGAAAGCCATATCTCGCGCCCCAATCTGCAACGGCACCAGATAATTGGCCAGCCCGTTCAGCATGGGAAAGGTCCACATAAACAGCATGATCGTGCCATGCATGGTGAATAGCCCGTTATATACCGTGCGATCTACCAGGTCCGCATCAGGGGTAATTAGTTCACCCCGCATTACCATTGCCAGCAGTCCGCCGAGCAAAAAGAAGATAAAAGCCGTGACGATGTACTGAATCCCAATCACCTTGTGATCGGTACTAAAGCTAAAAAACCGTCGCCAGTTATCCGGTGCACCCGGCTCCGGTTGAAAACTCGGCGGCGTTTCGGACGGTCGCACCTCAACCGATGCACTACTCATAGGAATCCTCTTCTGAATGGGTGTAATTGACGGTAGGGGCAGGAGCAGGCTCTACAGTGGCCCAGCCTAGACTAATGCCGCTTTCAGTTGCACGAGCGAAATCTTCTGCTGCAATGTTGCTAGCTGTGATTGGCGTCGCTGCGGCGGCCGTGGCTAGCCAGTCCTTGTAGTCTGATTCAGACTCGACAACAACATTGGTTTGATTCGCAGCAAAGTAGGTGCCGCTATACTCTGAGTCGCGCAGACGATAGCGTCCGATTCTAATCGGCGTGAAGGAAAAGTCAATCTCTCGACCCGGAACAATGTCTTGCTTGACCCTGAACGCAGGCACATAAAAGCCGTGTAGCACATCGTCCGAAGTCAGCTTGAAGTGAGCCCGCTGATTAATCGGTAGATGTAGCTCTGTGCTGCTGACATTAGCTTCCGGATAACGAAACTCCCAAGACCATTGCCGAGAGTGAACTTCGATGGGTGGATAGTCTTCAGCAGCATCTCCGGAGACAGCTGTCTGTAAGTCGCCAGGAACGGTCTCTACGGTTTCCAGCATTGGAGGTGCGATCGCCTCCAACAAACTCATTTGATCGTAGGTGTTGAAGCTCACCGTGCCAATCCAAATGATCAGCAGAATTGGCACTGCCGTCCAGACCACTTCCAGCGTCACATTTCCCTCGATGGGCGGCCCATCCGACTCATCGTATTTAGCCGCCCGCTGAAAGAACATGGAGTAAAGCAGCGTGCCGGTCACCCCTATGAATATGAAGGTGCCAACTGCGGTCATAAAGCTGAACAGCTTGTCGACCAGGATTGATTCAGAGGATGCCTGCGGCGGGAGCCAGCCGTAAGCCTGCTGGCCCATCCAGTAGCTAATTGCCAGGTTAGCCATCGCCAAAGCCATTAAGCCGAGAATTCGGCGACGGTTAAAAACTCGATTCAAGTCTCTCGTCCTTTGGTTTTCAGTATTCACTCGAAGTTTGAGGTTGTTGATTGAATGTGTTTGTAGCGTATACACCGGAGGACCCACCCTGTCCTTCGCTGCGCTACGGGCACCCCTCCAGAGGGGATCTATGATGGCTGTGACTAGCTAGGAGTCCGATCTCGATAACCCAAAATAACCTTGACTGAAATCAATTCTTCTCTTGAAAGGGACAGACGCGCAGCGAACGGGGTGAGCCCGACACGTGTGCTAGTCAGCCAACACCTCCTCTGGACCACTACCCGGCCCGAAATCTCTCGAACCCACCACACGTGGATCTTTCATCGTCTTCGCCAGTGGCATATCAATCGCCTCATTCGGATTCACGCCCGAATAAATCAACCTGTCTGCCGTCACATGCACGCCAAAGTCACCGCCGAGGTGAGCACCCAGCGTCCCCTGCGCAAACATCAACGCAAAGATTAGCAAGCCTGCTAACAAATAACTCCAATCCACCTGCCTAGCCCGATCTTCACGCCATAAATAGCGCTGAAACCCACGCCAAATGGTCATTCCCACAATCAGAGCCAGCAGCAGAACACCACCAACGCCATGCCACACCATCGTGTCTGTCGCGTTCATGCCCCAAGGGCTCACCACATCATCCGGCGGGTCTGCCAAGATAATCTCGTAAAATCCAGCGGCTACTGTAAAAAAAGTAACAATCGCAGCCGCAACCATGTTAAACCAGCCCACGTCGTAGAGGCCGGAGCTGGTTGCAGGAATGGCTAAAAACTTAAAGATGGGTTTCTCTAGCGGGTAGAGCGCAGCGACGATATCGAAGGCGATCGCAACAATAAACAGCCCCAGGGTCAAGTGCACCAAGTTCGGATGAATCGGAACGACGTAAGGCAACCCATTCGCCCCGGCAGCTAAAATCGGCTCCGCCAAAACCAGCGTCGAAAAAAGCATCACTTCAGCAATCCCTCCCGCGCCGCTTCTACAACCGCCTCAGTGTGCAGTCCATACACCCATACCAGCTTGTCACCCAAGTACACCTGAAACAGCACAATCACCGTCAGGATGGCGTTCATGCCCAGGTAGGCATCAGGAATAGCCCCTGGATTCTTCAGCCGAATAATGTAGCGCCAGCCCGTAATCGCTGCCAGCAGTGCCGATAGTGACCAACCTAATAGGGTATGGAGATTAAGATCGCCAGCCGCGGCAGCGTAGGGAGTTGCTAGCCCGGCTTCAAGCTGGCCAAAGATAATGGCCACAAAGATCGAAATTGTGGCGAACACCATGTTCCACCAGCCCACCTCAAAGAGCTTTTTGTTGTTGGTGAAGTAGGCGATCGAATCACACACCACTCCAAACAGCACCATCGCAATCACAAAATGAACCACAATCGGATGAATGGTATCGGGATAGGGCAAATTGTGATTATTCAGCGGCGGAAGTAAGTTCTCAAACACAGTGAAGCGTCTAGCTGCGCTGAAATTTTAACTCTTATATCAAAATATTTCTGGTGGATTTATATTCTTTTTCATACATTTCAGCCCTAAGAAGACCAGCGTTCTAAAGCCCGCTGACCACCCCACCGGGCAACAATTTCATCATCGTAGTCGTCGGCAATGCGGATTACCGTTTGCACTGAGTGCTTCAGCTCGATCTGATCACAGGTAGAGCCCACTAGACTATGCTCAAAGACGATGTCGTTCTCGCCATCGAGGGCAAAGCGGCCAAACTGGATGCCGTTGTTGGCTCGTAACAGGTAGTAGCTCAGTTCTGGCGTCACGTTCACATCGGTCACTACAAACGAACGTGTGGTGATCAGCGCGTCATTTTCGCCCCACGTCACCACTCGAGTAGACGCTACCGCCGAACCAATGGTGATAATAAACAAAGGCTCATCTTCAAACAGAACAGCGGCTTCGCCAAATAAATCTTGCATCCAGGGCACAATCCGCTTGTAGCAAGCCTTCTGGGCAACACTCTCAAACTCCATAGGCGCTCACAAAGAGTAACTGGTTAATATAATTCTCTCACGATATATTGATACCGTTTGACCAATATTTATTCGGGTACTTATTCGGGCATCACACTGCTACATCACAGACAGAGACTGGCTTTCCGGAAATATGGGCATGTCATCATAGAAAACAGGTCGGGTTTTCCGCACACACCCGAACACAAAGCATTTATTCAGCCGCCTATCCTTTAAGAAGAAGAACGTCACAACAGACCACCAGCGCATGGGCGATTTATCCTCAACACCTGCTTCTTCACCCACCCCTGGTAACCGCACACTAGGCCCGACAAGTAGCCAGGGGGATGTCGAGCAGGCAACCCAAACCAGCGACACGCATTACGAAGATGCGATCACAGCTATCACCAAGCTCATCGACAAGCTTGACCTGTCCCCCCGAGAGCGCACCGGCCTAGAAACAGACATCACCCACCTCCACAGCATCCTCAATAAGCTCAAACATCAGGTTATTCACATCGCAGTCTTTGGCATGGTGGGCCGGGGCAAATCCTCGTTGCTCAATGCCCTCGTCGGCCAGTCTATTTTCCAGACTGGGCCCTTGCACGGCGTCACTCAACAGGCAGAAGGTATTGTTTGGGAAGTAGACGAGACAGAGAACGACGTTTTCAGGGCGCAGGTATCAGACGCGTCATCCCATCAGTCACTGTCACGAGTAGAGCTGATAGATACCCCTGGCATTGATGAGGTAGACGGGGATAAAAGACAGGCTATTGCCCATAAAATCGCCCGACAGGCAGACCTGATTCTCTTCGTCATCGCAGGTGACCTCACCCAGCTAGAACACGACGCCCTCAGCGAGCTCTGCCAAGCTGGCAAACCCGTTCTCCTCGTCTTTAATAAAACCGACCAATACCCCAATGCGGACCAAACACAAATTCTCACCAAACTCCGCGAAGAACATCTCACGGAGCTACTACCACCCGAAAATATTGTCATGGCCGCCGCTGCCCCACTCGTGACCCAAGCGACGCGTCAGGCAGATGGCACAATTACAACCCGTCGGGAACGCGGCAATGCTGATATTAGCGCGCTCAAGCTCAAGATTTTAGAAATTTTGCATCGAGAAGGAAAGGCTCTCGTGGCGTTAAACACGCTGCTGTATGCAGACGATGTCAATCAAAAAGTCGTAGAGCAAAAGCTGGCATTACGAGATCGCGCTGCCGATGACACCATTTGGAAAACCGTCATCACCAAATCTATCGCCGTAGCCCTCAACCCTGTCACCGTTATTGACTTACTGAGCGGTGCGGCTATTGACGTTGCACTGATCGTCGCCCTGGCTAAGCTCTATGGGCTAGAAATGACTCAGCACGGTGCTACACAGCTACTGAAAAAAATTGCTGTTTCTCTCGGTGGATTGACGATTAGCGAGCTGGCAATCACCTTTGGCCTCAGCGGACTGAAGAGTGTTCTGGCAGCAGCAGCGATTCCGACTGGTGGACTAACGGCAACACCTTATGTGTCGGTAGCGTTGGCGCAGGCGACTGTTTCGGGTGTGTCTACCTATGCGATCGCCCAAGTCACCAAAACCTACCTCGCCAATGGTGCGACTTGGGGCAAAGGTGGCCCCAAAGCCGTCGTCACCGAAATCCTAAAAGACCTCGACGAAGACTCCATCATGCGTCAGATTCGCGCAGAGATTTCTACTAAACTCGATCTCAAAACGCACTGGAGCCGATAGCTCAAATCTCAAAAATACCTTGCAGTCTTCAGGAAGAAACAACAAGGGATTTTGTTGATCTAGTTAGCCCTATCAGCAACTATCCAGGGGAGTTCACAAAATCCGTTGGCCCCTCATATCCAGAAGCCGCCGCTAAAGTCTCTAGTGTCTGTGTCCCCGACAATTCTTGTCCACCTACGCGCCAAGTCGGATAGCCAGTAATCCCCTCAGCATCACAGGTTGACTTCTGAGAATCCTTACCATCCGCAGCGCACTCAACGTAGGGGATGTCCTTATGCGCATCTTTACCAAATAGCTGCTTCTGAGAATAGCAGTGACCGCACCAGTAAGCACCATACATAACGGCCCCGCTGTCCGTCAGGTGCTTCGCCAGCGCGACTTCAGCCTCGCCTGACGGGGTTGTAATCGGAGCAGTTACACCCTCTTCTGTCGTTACAGCCGCCTGCGTACCCGTACTGAGTGGGCCACCCGGTACGGCATAGATACCTAAAGTACCGACCAGAGCAACCATGGCAATGATGGCCCCGGAAAACATCAGCTGACCCCGATCATCCCATCGACGGCCCAAGAACGTGAGCACGAACATCGCAACCGTTAGCAGGGCCGAACCGATACAGTAAGGACAGACCGCCTGAATCTTAGTAGCCAGCACGTACATCAGGAAGCCACTGAACACCATCATGCCGGTCGCTCCGACAAAAAGCAGTGGCCAGGTCCAACTCTCTAACTTTGTACGCAGCTCCTTATTGTTCTCAGGGCTTACCAGTAGGGGGGCAACGGCCAGCACCAGCATCGACAAATAGGCCAAGCAGCCCAACAGCGTCAGCGGGATATTGCCAAATACCGTTGCCCAAGCGCTGGAGAGAACTTTGCCACAGCCGCTGCCGCAAGCTGCTGACGTGTTTGAGAGTCGTAATACGGTGAGGTAGCCAGTACCAATGGCACCAATGGCTGCGATCGCGCCAATAATCGGGCGAGACCACTTGTGAATCCAAAGCGCTTCTTGACGACGACGACGAACCATAACGAAGGAACCTAGCAACAGGGTATGGGGATTGCGGTTATCAATAATACTTGAATTGAATTATCGATGCATGAGATTTCTAGGAATTAAAGCCAAAAAGTTAAGAGGGCCCGAAAAAAGAACCTGAAAAGCAAAGCATTAGCTCACAGTACCCGTCAATCAAGAAAAGTCTGTCAGGGAAAACTCTGCCAAGCTTTAATTCACTCTGCCTATTCTAGCGAATGCACCTAGGGAAAACCCCACACTGTGACAGCCCGCCAACCAATCATGTTGGTTGTATTGCAGGCTACTTCATCACCATCGAATGACTTTCATCTGACACTGTTTCTGTTCGCATTTCGAGCCCCTGGGATAGCGCGGTCACAAACTGCCGTGCACGAATTGGATCGATTGGCTGTTGAATGTCGCCCTTCCGCTTCAGTGAACTCGACACAATCGCCCCGTCCGCAGCCCGAATCAGCTGACTAATGTTATCCAAACTCGCGCCACTGCCAATCAATACAGGTGTCTCACCAGCTGCCGCTTTCGCCATTGTCAAATCGGCCAAACTCGGCGGACTTCCGGTCATCCCCCCAGACAAAATCACGCCGTCCGCCAGACCACGTTGAATCGTTTCCTGCACGGCTGTCTTCACATCTGGCTCACCCAGCGGCTGCGCATGTTTCACCAGGACATCTGCAAATATTTTCACATCCGCTCCCAGCTCCCGACGATATCGCAACAGGTCATGTGCTTGTCCTTCTATGAGGCCTTGATCGGTTGCCATCACCCCAGTGAGGACATTGACACGGATGAAGCTGGCACCTGTGCAGGCAGCGATCGCGATCGCACTTCTCGCATCGTTACGCAGCACATTCACACCTATCGGCAGCGGCACCAGCTGCGACAGCCTTTGCACCACCACTGTCATCGCACTTACGACTACCGGATCCACCTGCGACTTTGGAAACGGCGCATCAAAAAAGTTTTCGACTATCAGGCCATGCATCCCTCCGGCCGCTAGCGCGGTAGCCTCCTGCTCAGCACGGGAAATAATAGCTTTGAGATCACCTTGCCAACGGGGCGAGGTCGGCAACGGCAGTAGATGAATCACGCCAATGGCAGGATTGGCTGTCTTAAAGATTGGAGTTAAGTCCACGGGGAGTTTTTCTATCTCGGACTCGTCACGGTATTAAGCCACAGCAAAAATCACTTGCATGGCCTCGATCTACCTTAACAGTCAATAAGGCACCCACCATCACCAAAGCGCTTCTTTTACGGGTCGCTTTTTCTCTCGCCAATTGTGTAGTTATGTTATGATTAATGTGTAGAAGATTTAA
>ERZ1740067.591-NODE-591-length-28646-cov-6.065720_pt1 | contig 28646 bp, 14 predicted proteins | sample MGYA00581736_ERZ1740067 | MGnify/ENA primary metagenome ERZ1740067 (study PRJEB43018, sample SAMN04849236) | marine metagenome | isolation source: floating plastic debris | place: Pacific Ocean | collected 2008-08-27 | study: EMG produced TPA metagenomics assembly... | reverse complement strand
GGGGTTTCCTGCCACAAAAGAGAATCGAGCAGACGGTGCTGTTCGGTGACCAGCAATACATTGTAGGGCTCGGTTTCATTCGCAGAACTGGGCGGAAGCTCGTCCCGGACATTGATAGGGGCACCGTCCTTATCCGTGCCATCACTGTATCCGGACCAGGGCGACTGGCCGTCTGGTCCATGGCTGCGCTGTTTGATCGAGGATCCGCCGATATGCTGCATGTTCCAGGTGACCGGTTGTCCGGAACTCTCGGCAATTGCCGCCAGCATCTCAGGCATTGGACGATCGGTCAGGCTGTGACCGGAAATGAAGATCTTTTGCACGGCAGGTGTCTCACCGTCTTCAGGCAGGGATGGAAAGCCGGTTGTCGTGATCTCGTGTCCTCTTGAGAGGAACATAATCGCAACGACAGCAATCACGATCACAAATAGACCGCAGCCTATAGCCAGGACCAACTGGAAGCGTGTCATTAAGCATACTCTCGAATGAGGCCTGCCCTGTGGGCATAGAGGGTTTGTTCGTCAAACCGTGATCCATCGGCTGCGGCTGCCTTGATCAGCTGCGCTAGCTTGCCCCGGTTTTCATGTAGATCTTGGATTGTCGCACTTAATGCAGCCGGATCATTGAGAGGCGTGCCGACGCCCCCGCCATTCCGGCACACAAGGTCTTCGGAGTAGGACGATTGATAGCCCACGATCGGGCACCCCGAGACGAGCGCTTCAATTAGGCAGCGCGGCGACTCCTGCGTCTTGTGGCAGAAGACGAAAAGATCGGCATCGCGCATTTCTGCGAGTATGGCCTCACGATCAGATGAAAAGCCCGGCAGTTCTATGCGGGCGCCCATTCCCTGCGTGGAAATGCTCTGCTTCATGTCTTCCAAAAGAGGGCCGTCGCCGATCCACTTAGCTTGCAGCGGGACGCCCGCCTGCACCGCCTTTGTCAGGGCGTCCACCCAATCGAGCGGTCCTTTCATCTCAGTGGCGCGTCCCACATAAAGGACTTTCAGCGGATTACCGGAGTGCGCGCGCGTGGCTTTTTCTTCTAGCGCTGTCGCACTGATCAGGTCGGTAGACTGCGTGTGCACGTCATAAACACAATGCGGATTTGTCGAATGATCCGCGTAAGCCTTCAGCGTATCTTGCCCCTGAAACAAACCCAGTTTGCTGTGCCGTATCAAATAGTGATGGTACCGGACCATTGCGGGCAGCGTTGCAACTTCCTTGATCCGCCGCTTGAGCGGTATCGCGGGAAGCGTTCTGCGAATGACATCGTGCTCGACCCGATCAAACCAAACGGCGTAGTCCCGGTTTTGCCTGATCGCTTCAAGAGTGGCCACGGCGGCCCAGTCGCCAAACAAATATCCGAGCGTGAAGCACAGGTGATCTGCCGTGGCGATCTTTTCGGCAATCATCTGCCGCGTTGATTTGTAGTCTTTGAAAAATCGCCCGATTTTATAGGCAAACGGAAGCGCAATCACCGTGAGCTGGTTACGGCAGTCAAGGTCGGCGATATCGACCCAGGTGACTGTGGTATCATCTTCTAAATCGGTCGGCTGTTCGATGCCCTTATAGGTGACATGGCTGAAGCTTTCGGCCAAACGGGAGAGCACGGCGCATGTCTGGTCATCCAGCTGCAATCCTCTGGGTCCCTTTCGCAACCGCACCGCTGTGACGAAAAGCACATGTCCACCGCGCTGTTCTGCCCTTCCGCTCATGATACTGCGCCCTTATCGAATTGATCAGCCTCTACACAGACCGCTGACACGATATGTCCGTTGTAAATCACCTGGCGTCCCCGAAATTTTGTCCCCTTGGCAAAGCCTGGGACTTTGCGCTGGAGCGCTGCGAAGAAATCATGGCCATCAAATACGATCTCCAAATCTTCAAACTCGAAAAACTCCTGCGTGAGCGGGTGCTGCGCCTTGTAGGCGCTCTCCTTGGCCATAAATATCCTGAGTGCCCGCCGCGCTCGCCGGTTTTCGGGCAGCTCCGAAAGCAATTTCCGTTCATCGGCGGTGCAAATTGTGTTCCAGAGATCCTCCGGCAGGGGCCCATCAGGCTCAATATCGAGACCGATTGACAGCATTTCGTCTGTCTGCCGGGCGACCGCCGCGAGGCACACGGTTTTGCAGTGGCTGATGGATCCAATCATTCCGGGCGGCCAGATCGGGCTTCGATCGGGGCGCACGCCGATGGCGGCCGGCCGAAAACCAAGGTCGCGCATCGCTTTGCGGGCGCATGCTCGTCCAGCAAAAAACTCCGATCGGCGTGAGAGAACCGCGTTGGCCACATGGATTTCCTCATCCGCATATCCGGTCGGTTTTCCTCCGCGCGGATCACCTGCGGCGATCTGAACCCCGTTCGGAAATAGAGCCCAAAGCATGGCGGTGCAATCACCCCCGGTTCCCGGAGAGCGCTTGCCGTCTTGCGCTCAGCGCCGCGCGGCGCTTGGCCGCCCGGCTGGCAACTTCTCCGAGACGATCGTCGGCGCGTCCGCCGTCCGTCAGGTGTCCGGCAAGGCCACCAACGGTCGGAAATCGGAAGATGTCGGTGATTGTCAGATTTGGAGCCACACAGGCTTTCAGGTCCCGGTGGAGCTGGACCGCAAGCAGGGAATGTCCGCCAAGGTTGAAGAAGTTGTCATTTTGCCCCACCTGACCCAGTCCGAGAATGCGCTGATACGCGTCCGCGATGGATTTCTGCATGTCGCTTTCTGGCGCGACAAAATTGCTTTGGGCCGTCTCGCGAACCGTCGTATCGGGTGCCGGCAGAGCCTTCCGATCGATTTTTGCATTTGGTGTGAGCGGGAAGGTCTCCAACACGACGAAATGAGCGGGAACCATGTATTCAGGCAATGCGTCTTGCAGCTCTGAGCGCAACACGTCTTCGTCGAGCGATCCGGACTGCGTCCGGACATAGGCGACCAACCGCACATCATCAGCCCGGTCTTCACGCGCGCTGACCACGGTTTCGATCACGCCGGGATGAGCGGCAATCCGGGCTTCGATTTCACCAAGTTCGATCCGGTATCCCCGCACCTTGACCTGATGGTCGGTTCGCCCGAGGAATTGCAGGCTGCCATCTTCAAGCCTGCAAACGAGGTCCCCGGTACGGTACATGCGGCCAGGCGCAAATGGGTTTTTCAGGAAACGTTCTTCAGTCAGCTCCGGGCGCTCAAAATATCCGCGCGTTACGCCTTCACCGCCGATAAACAGTTCACCGGGTTGGCCTGGAGCTGCAGGCTGGTTTCTAGCGTCAAGCACGTAGAACTGCGTGTTGGCAATTGGTGTTCCCAGCGGAATGGTCTGCTCAGGAGTGCCCACTTCTGCAGTCGATGACCAGATCGTCGTCTCGGTCGGGCCATACATGTTTGTGACGGATGCCGAAGTACACGTCCTAATGTCTTTCAGAAGTGACCCTGGGAACGGTTCCCCGCCGATATAGAGATGCTGGATGCTGGAAAACGCTGCGCGGTCTTCCTCGCGGGTGAGGAACATACGTGCCATGGACGGCGTGCACTGCATGTGCGTGACGTTGTGGCGGGCAATGTCTGCGGCGAGGCCTGCGTCAGCGGGCGGTGTCTGCTCGGCGGGTATTTGAACCTCACCTGCATTAACGCGTCGGATGACCTCGGCCAAGGGCTTTAAACGGTCTAGGGCGATGTCCTGAGGCACGCCAAAATCGATCAGGCAGGCGACTTCGTTGACACCGATGGCACTGATTTGTTCGACACGCTTGAGCGCATCAGAGACCGTTCCAAACAGCCCGCTGTCTTCAAAGTAGCGCAGGAACGCAAACTCCAGGATCGCGTCCAGCTCGTCTTCTGAAAGCGTCTGCAGGTCGATATCCATCGGATTGCTCGCACCTTCCGGCTTCTTGAAGGCCGGAAACGCCCAGGCATATTGCTTGATCAACGCTGCCGCGCTGCGCAGATATTCCTTCATGGGACCACGCGCCCGGTTCATCACCTCATCCCGATCCTCTCCGAGGAGCGTGTGCAGCATCAGGGTGACCTTGTAGTCATCCGGATTGCGGCCGCATTCAATCAGGGTGTCCCGATAGATCTTGATCTTGCCAGCCAGCTCGTCGATGGATTGCCCGAGAAGGTGGGTTAGAACATTGGCCCCGTTGCGGGCTGCATCCCGATACGTCTCCGGGTTTCCGGCTGTTGTTAGCCAGACCGGCAATTCGTTTTGAACGGGTCTTGGTTGCGTGACGATGCTGACGGTCTTGTCGCCAGCTTCAAAGTCCACCGCGTCTCCGCGCCAGAGTTTCCGAACGGTCTCAATGTCCCGGTACATGGCTGCCTTGTTGTTCGGCGGCCTGTTTTCCGGGCGCAGAACAAAGTCCTCCGGCATCCAGCCGGATGCAAAGGCAAGGGCAACCCGGCCGTTGCTGAGGTTGTCGATCACCGACCACTCCTCGGCAACCCGTGCTGGGTGGTGAAGGGGAAGGACGCAGCTGCCGGCGCGGATCGAGAGGTTCTTCGTGACGGCCGCAACCGCTGCCCCTGAAACCGACGGGTTTGGATAAAGTCCACCGAAAGAATGAAAGTGACGTTCCGGCGTCCAGACCGATGTGAAGCCGTTTTCGTCGGCAAATTTGGCGCCTTCCAAAAGCAGCTTGTAAAGGTCGCGGCCGGCGCCCTCATTGTAGCCCCAGAAAAACAGCCCAAAATCGACGCTTGCCGTTTTCCCTGAGCCTTGCGCCTCAGGTGTTGTGCTGACCTGCGAGTTTGCCGTTTCAGAGGAATGAATGACGACCTTGAAGCCGCGGGTCAGGGTCCAGAAAAGTTCAAGAACGGAGATGTCGAAAGAAAGACTAGTGACAGCTAGCCATACCGGTTGTTCTTGCTGATCGATTTCAATGCAATCGTCCATTCCGGCAAAGAAATTGACGACATTCCGATGCTCGACCATCACGCCCTTCGGCCGGCCGGTCGAGCCTGACGTGTAGATAAGATAAGCGAGATTTTCTGATTGAACGCCGGTCTGCGGCTGTTCTGCTGAGGCAACGCGCGCCAGAACATCCTCGATAAACACGGTCTGTACTCCGGGCGCAGCAAGCGGATCCGGAAGTGCACGGCTGGACAGGATGATCGCTGCACCGCTGTCTTCGACCATGTAGGTCAGGCGATCTTTCGGGAAGTCGGGATCGAGTGGAACGTAAGCAGCGCCCGATTTCAAAATGCCCAAGGCGCCGCAGATCATCTCGATGGACCGGGGTATGTTCAATCCGACAAGCTTGTCCGGTCCGGCGCCAAGCGTTTGCAGTTCAATGGCAACGCGATTTGCGCGACCGCTCAGCTCCTGGTAGCTGATGGACTGATCGTGCAGGGCAACTGCCGCTGCGTCCGGCGTTGCCTCCGCCTGACGTTCGATCATCTGATGAACGCAGGCCTCCAGATCCACATCCGTGGCAGATGCGTTCCAGCGATTGAGTACAAGGTCGCGCTCATCGGCGGACATCATGGCAATATCGGCAGCCACGTGTTCTTTGTCAGACAGCGCAGCGGCAACGAGTTCAACGCGCTTGGCATACTGTCTTGCCGTCTCGGCCGGGAGCCGCGACGGATCGAAGGTCATCGCAGCCGTTCCCTGGGCAGAAACGGTGAATGTCAGCGCGCAGTCCGCCAGAAGTTCTGGCCGCGTGGCCGCCGTTTCGGCTTCAACGATACCGATTGTATATGCCGGCCGCGCCATCCCGGGCACCCGGGCTATCAGATCGGATAGGGGAGCAGTCCTGGCCCGCAATTGCACCAGCTTGGCATTGGTGTCGTCACAAAGGGTGCTTAAGGGCCGCTGCCAATCGATGTTGATCGGAAATGGAAGGCATTCCGAAAAATGGCTCGGAAACTGGTCAGCGGCCGCCGCGCTCTTTGGTCCGAGATAAGCGAGACCAAAATTGTCCTGTCCCGAGAACCTCCCGATAAACAGTGCGATTGCCGCAATCGTGTCCTGCGGCGCCATTGAAGAGGGAAGTGACAACGGCACGACTTCTGGCGCAGCCCCCCTTTCAACATCGCCCCTAATCCCGAAAAGGCTCGGTATCTCGAGCGTTTTGATCGTGGCAATGTCTGTGTCTTCATTACGGACGGCATCGAAGACTGCGGCATCAAGGACTGCAGCGTCTTCGGCAGAATAGAGAGGCAGTTGCTCATTGAGCGTAACGGACTGTGCCAGATTTGCGTCCGAGCCAATCGCAATACCGTCCAGCAAAATCGGTTGGTCGCCAGTTGCAACAAGCACGCCGTCGGGACCCGTCTGCAGAACAGTTCCTGCGGGGCCGTTCGGAGTGCCAGCGGCGGCTAAATCGAGCTTGGTAATCTTGAAAAGACCGCGATTGGTCCGCAGTTTTGGCTTGACCAGAGGGTTCGCGTACCCCTCTCCGAAGCTAAGGGCCCGGAAAAGCCGCGACAGCTCTTGTGATGTCCGGGACAGGTCGAGTATTCCGGAAAGCGTCGGACGCTTGTGTTTTCCGAAGTAGCTGCGCCTTGAAAAATCCTGCGCAATTCCGTGGAGCGTTTTGCTGTCGACTTTGGCGATGAGATCGACAAAACTCGCATAACCGGCCTCAAAGCATTTGGCATTCAAGGTGAGGCTGGTCTCGTCGGGGCTGATGTCAAATTCAGCTTGCGTGTAGATCCGGCCCTTGTCCGCACCGGATACAATTTCATGCCAGGTGACGCCAAAACTTTGTTCGCCTTCAAGGATAGCCCATGCCGGTGCATTAAGACCGGCATATCGTGGCAGGGGGCCATCGTGGAAATTGACCGCGCCGGTGCGCGCCCGTTGCCAAACGGCATCGGGAAGCATCCTCAGATTTGCAATGCTAAACAGCCAGTCAAAGTGATAGTCTGCTGTGGTTTCCTCAAGAGAGCTGCCCCACTCGGCCGCTGGAATACTGTGCGACGACGCCCAATTCCGAATTGCCGGGTTGGAGGAGATGACCGCAACGATGCGGTGACCACGTTCTTTCAGGTGTTCGCCACACTGAACAAGAAGGGATTCATCGCCTATCAGGAGACAATCGAGCATTTAGTTTCCCTTGGATGACGCATAACTGGGCAGTAGCAAATTCTTTGAAAAAAGAGCACGCAGACTAGTATGCATATACCCTCGAATAACCCGTTAATTTATCCGAGAATTTACGGATGCTGGTCCAGATTTCCATAATACACGCGTAAGAAAGTCCATTTATTAATGTTTGTTAAGTTTTGATCCCGGAGTTTACGTTTGTTTTGGTGATCAAGCTTGGGTCAGTTGAAACCAGCTTTTCGTTTGCCTCTCTCAATCGGCCTAACACTATGCTAAATATTTACAGGTATGGTCCGCTTAAAAATTTGAGGCGAAGTCCCGTTTCCGGAAATTTGAAATGACAATAGGATCAACCGACGCCGGCCTGAGCGATGTCGCAATCGTCGGGATGGCTCTTCGTGTTCCAGGCGCACGGAACACCGGCGAATTTTGGGAAAATCTCAGAAACGGTGTTGAATCGGTGCGCACGCTGAGCGATGCCGAGCTGGAAGCGTCCGGTGAAGATCCGGTGAAGGCCGCACAGCCGAATTACATTCCCCGGACGGCGGATATTCCGGATATGGAGCTGTTCGATCCGGAGTTTTTCGGATTGAGCCCCAAAGAAGCCGCGATCATGGATCCGCAGCACCGGCACTTTCTCGAGTGTGCCTGGGAAGCGATCGAAGATGCCGGGCGCCCCCCGGAAACGATTGAGGGCCCGGTTGGGGTTTATGCCGGCTGCGGCATGGGCAGCTATTTTTACTTCAACGTGTGCAGTGACCGGCAGCTGATGGATCAGGTGGGCATGTTCCTGCTTCGTCACACAGGCAACGACAAGGACTTTCTGGCGACCCGCGCCTCTTACGCTTTCGATCTCAAAGGCCCGAGTGTCAACGTCCAAACAGCTTGCTCAACGTCCCTTGTTGCGATCCACTACGCCTGTCAAAGCCTGTTGAACGGCGAAACCGATATGGCTCTGGCCGGCGGTGTGACAATCGATCTGCCGCATCGCCGCGGGTACGTTTTTCAAGATGGCGAAATTCTCTCGCCGGACGGACATTGCCGACCGTTCGACCATCGGGCAGCAGGCACGATCTTCGGCAGTGGCGTTGGGGTTGTCGTCCTGCGACGTCTCGAGGATGCGATTGCTGACGGCGACAACATTCATGCGGTGATCAAGGCGTCAGCCATCAACAACGATGGTCACAGCAAGGCAGGCTACCTTGCACCGAGCGTGACCGGACAGGCGGAAGCGATCATCGAGGCGCAGGCGCTCGGCGGGATCGAAGCCGACACCATTCAGTATGTCGAATGTCACGGAACCGGCACATATCTCGGCGATCCGATTGAAATTGAAGCCCTGACCCAGGCGTTTCGTCAAAGCACAAACCGGACCGGTTATTGCCGTGTCGGATCTGTGAAATCCAACATTGGCCACCTCGACACAGCTGCCGGTGTTGTCAGCCTGATCAAGGCCTCATTGGCGCTGAAGAATGGCGAAATACCGCCAAGCCTTGGATACGAGAAACCCAATCCATCAATCGATTTTGCGAACAGCCCGTTTGTCGTCAATGATAGGCTGACCCCTTGGCCGGTGGGCACCGGTCTTCAGCGAGCCGCCGTCAATTCACTTGGTGTTGGCGGAACAAACGCCCACGTCATTCTGGAAAAGGCGCCGATGGCTGCCGATGACAGCGGCCGGTTTGACGATGAGCCCCAACTCATTCTCTTGTCTGCCAAGGCAAAAAAGGGGCTGGCAGACACCTCCGCCCGCCTTGCGGATGCCTTGGAAAGTGATCCGGCATTGCCTCTGGCCAGCATGGCCGAAACACTCTTTCATGGTCGGAAGCCGTTCGAACACCGCCAAATCGCGGCCGTGCGGGGCCGCGCCGATGCGATTTCCGTCCTGCGCGGTGAACGGCCCAAGAGGCTTGCCCATCATCACGCAAACGATCATCCAGGCACCGCAACGTTCCTCTTTCCGGGGGGTGGGGCGCAACATCCAGGCATGGCCCGGCGGCTCTTTCAGGAAGACAGGTCTTTCCGCCAGTCTGTCGATGAAGGATTGGCTTTCCTTCCCCCCGAAACGGCCGCCCGGATCCGGGAGCTTTGGTTCCCGCCGGAGGGCTCCGATCTTGGGCAGGCGGCTGAGGGGTTCCTGACGCCGTCCCTGCAATTGCCGGCTATCTTGATCCTGGAAGTTTCGCTGGCCCGCTTGTGGATGAGCTGGGGCGTTCAGCCGACCGCATTGATCGGTCATTCCATGGGCGAGAATACGGCTGCCTGTATCTCTGGAGTCCTCAGTTATCGAGACGCTGTTGGCCTTGTCCACCTCCGGGGCAAGCTCTTTGATACGGTCGCCCCGGGCGGAATGCTCAGTATCCCATTGAGTGAGACCGAAGTCCGGGGGCTGATGCCGGCATCTCTTGATATGGCTTCCGTCAACGCGCCGGAGCTTTGCGTTGTATCCGGTCGGGACGCGGACCTTGAAGACTTCCAGAAGGCGCTTCTTGAAAAAGACATCGATGCAACCCGGATCGCCATCGATATAGCGGCTCATTCGCGGATGCTTGAGGGGATCCTGCCCGAGTTTGAACAGTACTTGCGCAGCATTGCACTCAATCGGCCGCAGATCCCGATCATGTCCAATCTTACCGGAGACTGGCTCACCGATGCGGAGGCCCGTGATCCATCCTATTGGGTCCGGCATCTGCGCTCGACTGTTCAGTTCGGTGCCGGCATGAACCGCCTGAGTGCAGATCCGAACCGTGTTTATATCGAGGTTGGTCCGGGAAAGACCCTGTCCTCGCTGGCCAAGCTGCAAGCAGATGTGACCGCCAATCAGGTCTTCAATACGCTGCCGCATGCCGACGATGATGCGGATGACCGGCTTTCTTTCCTGACTGCTGCCGGACGGTGCTGGGCCACAGGCTTGAAGACGGATGTTGCGCGTTGCTGGCGGGACTACGGCCCCAAGCGCGTTTCGCTGCCACCTTATGCGTTTCAGCGGCAACATTATTTTGTCGAGCGCAGTGTTGCGCAGGACGGTCAGGCAGGGACAGATATTCCTCTCTTGCGCCAAAAGGACTTGCGGGACTGGGGATACCGTCCGGCCTGGAAACGGTCGGTTCCAGATCTTGTCACGGGCGCAGACAAGGAACCTCGGTCCTGGCTGGTTTTTCTCGACGATACCGGCACCGGAGAACAGCTTGCCGGCAGATTGAAAAGCGCCGGGCATCAGGTGACCACCGTTCAACGCGGCGATGTGTTCGCTAAGGTTGACCCCCACACTTACATCCTGTGCAGCGAGGAAGGCAGGCCGGGATACGATGCCCTGGTGGCCGGGATCCTCGAGGATGGCCCCTTTCCCGGCAACATCGTGCACGGCTGGCTGTTGACGGAGGACGAGAGCCACCGGCCCGGTTCCAACTTCTTTGAAAGAATGCAGGAGGACGGCTTTTACAGTCTGCTTTACCTCGCCCAGGCGCTTGACGAGCAATCTGCCCTCGAAGAGGCGCACCTTACCGTTCTGACCAATGGAATGATGCGCGTTGGGGACGCGCCTGTCGTGTATCCGGCCAAGTCGACGCTGCTCGGTCCGGTTCAGGTCTTGCCAAAAGAGCTTTCCGGCCTCTCGGTTCGCTTGATTGACCTGGAAATCTCAACGGCTGCGAACAACCAGCGGCACGAGGGAGCGCTCGACGATCTGTGGGACGAGCTTTTCGCAAAAGCGTCCAGTGAGATTGTGGCCCATCGGGGAAGCCGCCGGTGGCAGCGAACCCATGAGCGTTTGCCCTTGGAAGAAGGGCAATTCGAAGGGCAGTTTCAAAAGGGCGGCACCTATCTCATTACTGGTGGTCTTGGCGATTTGGCGATGATTTTCGCAAAGGCCCTTGTTGAAGACCATGATGCCAACATCGTTTTGGTCGGACGCCGCAGCCTGCCGGAGAAACAGGATCGGGAAACTTATCTGCGCACGCATTCCGGTGAGGATCCGGGTGTCCAGGCACTGTCCCGTCTTGCAGAACTGGAGGCGCTTGGTGCGAAGCTGCTTTACGTTCCGGCTGATGTCACAAACCCGGAAGAGGTTGGCGCTGCTGTTGCAACAGCAAAGGCCCGGTTTGGGTCAATCAACGGTGTGCTTCATACAGCCGGCATTGTCGATGATGATCTCGTGCAACTGAAAACCCTTGAAAATACGCAGCACGTTCTGGCGCCCAAGGTTCAGGGCACGCGCGTTCTGGATTTGGTGTTTGCCGACGAGCCGTTGGATCTGATGGTGCTGTTCTCGTCAACCAGCACGGACACTGCGCCCATCGGCCAGGTGGATTACGTGGCTGCCAATGCGTTTCTGAACGCCTATGCCGAGAGCAAGAGCAGGGACAGGGGCCGCAGGACGGTCGCGGTTCACTGGGGCATCTGGAGCGATATTGGTCTGGCCGCGCGCGCGGTTTCGGGTGAGGCGGCTGTTTCAAAGACGGTAACGGCGGTTGGGGCGGCCAAGGGCCCCTTGTTCGAGCGTTGGATTGCCGATGCTTCCAACACGCGCTGGCTGGAATTCACGGCCAGCACGCAAAAGCACTGGATGTGGAATGAACACAGGCTTGTTTCAGGCGATGCGATCCTGCCAGGTACCGGGTACATTGAGCTAATTGCGCAAGCCTATTCGGAACTGGATTTGGACCAGCGCCCGGATATCCGCGATCTTGTGTTCTTCAAGCCGCTCGGTGTGGACGACGCCCAACCCCGCAACATACGCGTCCGGTTCGAAGCCCAGGGAAATGGCATTTTGAAAGCCATTGTCGCGGCAACTGCAACCGATGATCCGTCCGCCGAGATGGAGGTTTACGCCGAAGCTCTGGTTTGTCCGCTCAAATCGATCTCACTGCCTGTGCAACTTGAAGACCTTCAAGCTCAGCTGCGCTGGACCGATGTGCGCACAGCACCGGACAATGGAACGATGCCCTCGGCTCAGGCGCTGCACATCAAGTTCGGACCGCGATGGGATGTGTTGCGCAGTCTGTCGCTTGGGCGCGGTGAAGCGCTGGCACGCCTGACGTCCCCGGCTGGCTTCGAGGCAGATTACTCCGAAACAACCCTTGCCCACCCCGGTCTTCTCGATATTGCGACCGGCTGTGCCATGGAACTTATCGAAGGCTTCAAGAGTTCAGGCGTTCTTTGGGCGCCCGTTTCCTACTCTGCGATACGCCTTTACGAACCGCTGCCATCCGATGTGATCGCCCATGTCCGATATGTTGATGAAAATGCACATGGCGACGGTTTCGGCAGTTTTGACATTACCGTCATGCGGCCGGATGGAACGGTGGTTCTTGAAGCTGATCGTTTGACGGTAAAACGCCTGTCAAATGACACCGGGTTTGCAACGGATGTGAAAACCGGGGCAAGCCAGGATGCTGCCGCGCTCTATAAACTGGCGGCGCAAGTCAAGCAGGGCATTCCACCCGAGCAAGGATTTGAGACCCTGCAAAGGGCTTTGGCGACCAGCGAAACACAGCCGATCATCTCGACGATTCCTTTGGATCTTCTCGTAAAAAATGCCGAGGCTGAAGCGCATTCGCGAGATGCCCAGGACGGGCAGCTCTTTGAGCGTCCGGACCTTGACAGCGCCTACGAGGCACCTCGAAACCCGCTTGAGATCAAACTGGCCGAATTCTGGTCCGAGCTGCTCGGAATTGAGAAGATCGGTGTTCACGATGATTTCTTTGATATTGGTGGGCATTCACTCATCGCGGTCCGCTTGTTCCGAATGATCCGCCAGACTTACGGTGTCGATCTGCCCATGTCCGTCCTCTTCGACGCGCCGACAATTGCCGAATGCGCAGAATTGCTGGCATCGCATGGTGTTGCCAGTGACGGGGATGCTTCTGCGGAGGTAAAACCCGAACAAACTGCAAAAGCCGATGAAACGGTGCATCTGGTCTCGATGAGCAAGGGACCGGGAACGGGGGCGACGCCCTTGTTCATTTGCGCTGGCATGTTCGGGAACATCTTGAACCTGCGTCAGCTTGCCCTGCTCGTGGGGCGCGACCGCCCGGTGTACGGGTTGCAAGCCCGCGGTCTGTCCGGAAACCTGGAGCCTCATGAAACATTTGAAGACATGGCGCGGGATTATCTGTCCGAGATCCGGCAGGTCCAGCCGCACGGTCCGTATGTTCTCGGCGGCTTCTCGGGCGGTGGGATCGTTGCCTATGAAATGGCCCAGCAGCTGACCGCGCAAGGTGAAGAGGTTGCCGAAGTCATTCTACTGGACACGCCTGTCCCTGAGAAGGTTCGCCTGTCGCTCGTCGATCGCGTGATGATCAAGTGGCAGGATCTTCAAAAGAATAAAATCAAGTTTTTCAGCGTTTGGTTGCGCTCCCGGAGAGAGTGGCGCGCTCGAACAGAAGCGCAACAGAATACGGCTGGGGATCAAGCATCCGCAGAAAGCTTTAACAACGAACGTATACGTTTGGCTTTCATGCAGGCGCATGATGCCTATGAGGTTCAGCCATATAGCGGGCCGGTTGTCCTGTACCGGCCAAAAGCTGAGGTGCTCTATAAGATTTCCGGCGGCCGCCGTCTTCAAGATGGTCTGAACATTCTTCGCGAAGACAATGGCTGGGCGCCGTTTGCATCAGAGCTGTCGATTGTCGAGGTGCCCGGGGATCACGATTCAATGGTTCTCAATCCGAATATTCAGGTGCTTGCCAGTAGAATGAGAAAATCCTTGGAAGCAAGGACGGCGGCGGCAATTGGCTCTGACAAGGCCGGGATTGCGGCAGAATGATGCTGGACCAGGTGGTACTAGTGAAAACCGGTCCTCTCGCAGATCAGGAGTAATCTCGGCGGTCTGTAATTGACCGGCCGGCGATCAGGTCTTCGTAATACGGGACAGTCAGCGCTGCCTTGCGATCCCAGGTAAAGCAGTCTGTAGCGTACTCTACGGCTGAATTGGCCTTTGAAAGCTGGTCGGCTGGATTGGTCACAGCCTCTTCCATCGCGTGCTGATAGCCGGCGACCATCTCATCGAGGGTGTTTAGTTCGATTCGAAAGCCGCGATCCTCAGATACGAGATCACCCGGCGCGCCATAGTTGGTGACGAAATTCACACAGCCTGACGCCATCGCTTCGACCACCACGCCTGCTCCAAGTTCGCGGATTGAAGGAAAAACGAACCCGTCTACGGATCGGAAGAACTGGCCGACGTCCTTCTGATCTATCCAGCCGTGAAAAATGACGCTATCGCTCCGCCCTGTTTGCTCGACGATCGCTTCAAGCCGTGCTCTTTCAGGGCCGTCGCCGACGATGTGAAGTTTGTGCTCTGCCAGGATGTCGCTTTCACAAAAGGCACAAACAGCCACCTCCGGAACTTTATAGGGTACCAGCCGCCCTACAAATGCGAAGTTGTACGGTCCATCTCCAAAAAATGCAGGCTTCCGGTCCGTTTCATCAAACCACTCAGGGTCAAAACCAACTTCGGGAAAGCTCACGACCTTTGAGGACGCGCCGTCTGGCAAATCCCTTGCGGTATGATCAAAGGCAGCCAGAATCAGTGCAACATTTCTGTATGTTGCAGATGAATAGGGCAGGTATTTGTAGAAGTCCCGGAGTACCCGCGCCCTTTCTTTTTCCCGTGTTTGTTCAGAGCGGAATTCTTTTGGCCAGTCCAAATTGCCATTCAAGGGACCGATGACAAATGGAACCGGCGATTTGCCCGCGATATAGCTGGGCATTGTGGGCGACATGGGTGTGATCCGGTGCACCAAATCAAATTCGCCGGATCTCAAAGCATGCTTGAAGGTTTTCCAAACCTCCCATTCAAAGGCGAGATATGTAGGATACTGGAATATCATGGCCAAAGACCACGCCACCTTCCCGCCGCCTCTGATCCAGGTTGAGAAGCGGTGGATCGGCTTTGCTACATATTCATTATCGACATAGTGGAAGTCGACGCCTTTTGAGTGCGGATCTTTTTCTATGTTTTCTCGATTTCTGACATGAGTGGCGATGGTCACATCACAGAATTTCGCTAAGGAAAGCGCGTACTTGTACCCAACAACCGGAAGTGACGGCCAATCCGGATTACAATCATCAGCAAGTATCAGAACACGGGGTTTCTTCAATTGTGACTCCCAGGCAGACATTTAGCGGCTTAGCCGTAATCCTGCTAACACGAGGACTCTGATCGGTTTCGAACCAAAACCAATCACTTCATCGTACTGGCGGATTTGTGCCGCCATTTCAAAAACATCCAAATGATTTTGGGGCCATCCCAAAGATAACGTCGCCACATCCGTTTCGGGTTTGCCAACAAACGGAAAGCCCACTCCATTCCGCAGGCGCGAACCCATTCCGGTGCGCGTTTTTGCCGGTCAGTCAAAAAATCAATACTTGCACCGACACACAGGCCGATACCCGCGGCGCTGCCTCGGCGTTTCAGATCTTGGGCAAAAAACTCTTGCTTCGGAAAAGACAGGCAAATCAGGTAAATGTCCGCATCGCAGGCCTCAGTAGTTGTCAGAACTTTCTCCCAATCCTGTGCGCCTCGGTCCATAAAGCCAGACGGGATATACTGCAAAGCCACCCCCGGATACCTGTTTCGCAGTATCTCTATCTGGGATAGATCGGGGCCGACAACGGCGAAACGCAAGTTTTGAGCTTTGGGATCCGCCAGAAGGTCCTGCACAATATCGGCACCTGGATAGACCCTGAGATTGTTTTTCTGGAAATTCGCCAGTCGGCTCAAGATCTTGCTGTCGCAGACCTTCCAGCACGCATCGTCATAAGCCGATGCCACCTCGTCATCGCGTTCCAAAAGGATGACATGATAGACGTTTGGAGTGACGAAATATTCGAAGGTTTGAGGCTTCGAATTCAAGATGAGCGACAACCAGTCGGCCTGCTCACCAATATCGAAATCAAGTCCGATGAACTGGAGTTTGGAGAACGGTGAGGCAGGTGCTGCGGTCAGCGAGTCCTCAGGTTTTTGCTCAGAACGGTTCGGCATATGGCTCGTCGGATGTCGGTTGAATCCTGCGATCATGAAATCCCAGAAATCTCAATATGTTGCGTATATGTGATCGAGATTAACAAACTGCAGGCGGGTCTGATTTTTGATCAAGAAAGATCAATTTTTTAACCTGCTGAAAGATATACAGTCTTTGAGTCATCTTCAATCAGATCGCGATTGAATTCTTAATAACTTGCTACCTCGGTTCTATCCCGAAAAGCAAAGTTCCATGAAGTATCGAGTTGGAAAATGCATGCGTATGTGTGACGAAGCTTCTCGTTCGATCCGTGGGGCGATCTCAACCGTTTTTCAAGGGGCCTAGCCCAATTGGCGATTACGCAAAAAAAAGCGATGACCGGTGCGATTTGGACAATCGCTTCCTTTGGTGGAACGACAGGAATACGTTTCGTTTCCAATGTGGTGTTGTCGCGCTTGATCACACCGGAAATCTTCGGCATCGCAATGGTGCTTTCAACGTTCAGATCAGGCATCGAATTGCTGACCGACGTGGGCATTGCACAGAATGTCGTCCGAAGCCGGAATGCCGATGATCAGTCGTTCCAAAACTCTGCCTGGACATTGCAATTTTTAAGGTCTCTCATTCTGTGTTCGATACTGTCGATTGCAGCCTATCCGTTGGCCAATCTGTATGAGATACCGGCAACTGCTATTCAGCTGAGTGCGGTAACGATCATTTTTCTTGGTCTGTCTTCAACGTCTATCTTTTATCTGCAGCGGAATCTGCAGTTTGGACGTGCGAATATGTTCGAGCTGTCATGTGATTTTGTGACGGCGGTTTTGATCATCTTTTTCGCCTATATGAGCCTGACAATCTGGTCGATTCTGATTTCGGGCCTTTTCGCTGCTGTCTTTCGGGTCGGGCTCAGCTATCTTTTGCCGAGAGCGCGAAACTGGTTTGAATGGAACCGGGTGTATGTGCGCGAGATCTTTTCCTTCGGGAAATGGATGTTTTTATCATCCCTATTGTCATTTCTTTGCATGAACTTCGACAAACTGTATTTGGCAAAGACCATTCCGTTGGCGACTGTCGGCATCTATGCAATCGCACGAACAATCGCGGACCTGCCGGCATTCCTAGCCGGAAGGCTGGGGTATTCGCTTATCTTCCCCATGGTTTCCTCCCAGCATGCAGCCACTCGTACCGAGATAAGATCCGGTCTTCTGGTGCTCAGAACAAAATTACTGACGCTCGCGGCTTTCGGGGTTGCGTGCGGCATCGCATTTTCAGATGTCGCCGTTTGGATCATTTATGATCCACGCTATTCCGATGCGGGCTGGATCCTGGCCATGCTGCTCATCGGAACCTGGGGTGCCATTTTGTCCGCTTTTTCAGAATATACGCTCTTGGGCCTCAGCAAGCCTGTCTACGGTGTTGTGGCGAACGCGTTGAAACTGGCTGGAATTCTTCTTTTGCTTCCGATTGGCTATCAATGGATGGGACTTCCTGGGGCTTTGATCGGCTTGGCGGTTGGGGAGGTCGTTCGGTATTTGCCGCTTGCGATTGGGTCGGTTCGGGAAAAGACATCCTTTCTTTTGCATGATCTGACGATGACCGCGATTGTTATCGCAGCGACTGCAGGTTTGATGTGGGGCAGGAATGCGGCGGGTTACGGCACCTCGCTCGACGCCGTTTTGCCGCTCCTTTTCGCTGGCGGAGTGTAATGGAGATGGGCCAGCGCAGATGACCATCGGGATCGTGATCATTGGCCGCAACGAAGGGGAGCGGTTCCAGAATTGCGTAAGATCCCTTCAGGGGTTGTCTGAACGGGTTGTTTATGTGGATTCCGGATCGACAGACAATAGCGTCAGCTGGGCTAAGTACGCGGGTTTTCAAGTTGAAATTCTGCCAGCCGACCGCCCGTTCACGGCAGCCCGTGCCCGAAATGCAGGCTATCGCAGGCTTGTTCAACAGTTCCCGGATACCGTTTTCATCCAGTTCATGGATGGTGACTGCCAATTGGATGCCGGTTGGCTCAAAACCGGTTTGGGCTATTTGGAAAATCACCGCGATGTCGCAGTTGCTTTTGGTCGTCGGCGGGAACAATTTCCCGACGCCACCATCTACAACACCATGTGCGACTTAGAATGGAATACTCCGATTGGAGAGCGGCAGGAGTGCGGTGGTGACTGCCTGGTCCGCAGGGCGGCTTTCGACGAAGCGGGCGGATACCGTGATGATTTGATCGCGGGTGAAGAACCGGAGATGTGCCTGCGGTTGCGGGAGAAGAGCTGGAGGATCTGGCGGCTTGATGCCGAAATGACCCTCCACGATGCCGACTTGCAGCGTTTTTCCCAATGGTGGAAGCGCTCGGTTCGAGCAGGGCACGCGTTCGCTGAAGTTTCTTGGCGGCACAGAAACTCGCCGAAGCGAATTTGGCAGCGCAATGTCGTACGGGCAGTTCTTTGGGGAGGCGCGTTGCCAAGTGTTGCTCTTGTTGCCGGGATGATCCATCCATCGTTCTTATTGTTGTTTTTGCTCTACCCCTTGCAGCTTGTTCGGCTGATGCTCCGGTCATTTCGGGCGGGCCGTCCTGCAGCTATTGGGTTTTATGAACTGATCGGAAAGTTTGCCGAGTTTCAAGGTGTCCTGAAATACCATTGGAACAGGGTCCTAATGCGGCGTGCGCAAATCATCGAGTACAAATAATGCACTCTGCCCTTAGAAAGTCATGCCAACCGGGCAGCAATGTTCGTCGCCAAATCACTGATATCATGCATTGCGGTGACGCGCTGGCGCCCTGTTTCACCCATCGCCTGGAGTGTTTTGGGATCAGTTGACAGGGCAGAGCGTAGGGCTTCCGCCAACGCGTGTTCGTCACCTGGTTCGATCAGCCATCCGCATGAGGCATTTACCAGTTCCGGTATGCCGGCAATGGTTGTCGTAATAACGGGCCGGGTCAGGGCCAAAGCTTCCATCAAGACGATCGGAAGGCCTTCTGCGTAGCTGGGGAGGACAAGGGCGCGTGTCGACTTTATGAAGTCCTGGACTTCCGAGTTTGAGCCCCACCCGTGCAAGATGACATGGTCCTCGACCGCATGTTCTTCGATCGCAGTTTCCACGTCCGCGCGGCTCTCTCCGTCACCAACCAGGATGACTTTGATGTCTGGATAGTCCGCTTTCAAAGCTGAAACGGCGGCTGGAACATGGACCTGGCCCTTCTCCGGACACAGCCTGCCAACACAGACAAAGGTGTTGTTTGTGGCGCTGACGGGTGGCTGTGGACGATAGTCATCCAGTTTTATCCCGCAGCGGGCGATATGAATTTTCTCATTGTCTTCAGCTCTTTGGCTGAAGCTGGTGAGCAAGTTTTTGCAATAATCCGAAATCGCCAAAACGAAGGCCGCATTCTGGATCTTTAGCGCAAAACTCTGAGCCTCCGGATTGTCAAACTCATTCGGGCCATGTGCTGTGAAGCTATAGTCTGGTCCTCCCAGGCAATGCGCCAGCATCGCAATAGCAGTGGCGTTGGTTCCGAAATGTGCATGAAGATGCCGGATTCCTAACCGGCTTGCCTTTTGGCGGAGGCTGGCGGCTTGCATCAAGTAAGCAGCATGCCGGATGAAACCGCCACCGGCATTCGAGAGCAGCTGTTTCCAAATTGGCAGCGTGCGCCAAACACCAGTGATGTTTGTCAAAAGCTCGCGGATGGATGCCAGAAGCAGGTCGCCAAGTTTTCCGTCCAGCAAATACTCAGTTCTTGCAGCCTCGCTCCGGTCCTTTGGATCAACAAGGTCACCGGCAAATCGCCGGCATGCAAACGGTGTAACCTTGAACCCGATATCCTCTAGTGCGTGAATTTCCCGCCGGATGAATGTCGCACTTGGAACCGGATATGTGTTCAGGATGTAACCGATGGCACCTTTGTCCGGCTTGGGGGAATGCGCCGATTGCGCAGTCACTTGGCGGCACCAGATAGAAAAGTCCTTTGTTTCCGTAAGAAGTTTGCGACCGGAGAAAACAAAAAGATCAACGGGTTCTCTTTGGCATTTATCAGTACGGAGCCGATGATTTTCTTATGAATTGAAGGGTTCAGCGCAAGCGCGGTCGCCAGATCCGTTTGTGATGTCTTTGCCCATTCTGCGACGAAAATGATTGAATCAAGGTACTTCGAAGCGGCGCCCACGTCTGTTGACGCAAACAGTGGTGGCAAGTTGAAAATCACCAAATCATATTGCCGGAATGATGGCTTCAATTCCCGCAACTTGTCTGACCAGATCAACTGTCCAGCTCGTTGAGAGTTTTTAACTGTGCCAATGGAAATGGTCGAGAGACCGGTGTCCGGTTCCCGTTTCACAGCTTTTTCGGACAGCTCGCCTTCGCCCATTATGATGTCGATCAGACCGCGTTCGCCATTAGTGACACGGTTTTCTGACGAAGCGGCACTGCTATATGCGTTTGCGTCGACCAGAAGAACTTTATGATCGGGTGTACAAATGAGGCGAGCCAATTGTTCGGAGACCAAAGCGCTGCCGCTTTCTTTTTGCAACGAGGTCACGCCGACATAGCGCATTCTGCTGCCAGTTTCAGAGGTCGAACTTTGTATCAACGACGCAACATTAAACAAGGCTGAGTCATCAAACTCTACTTTGGCAGAAGCCGGTCGGGGTTCCTTTTTGTCGTCCGCAGTTCCAGCCTTCTTTTTTGTGCGGGAATTGGTTTTTCCTACTCCAAGGCACGGCTGACCAATCACATTGGCGAGTTGCTCCGGGTTTCGGATGCGCGTGTCGAAGAAAGACAAGATCAGGGCCGCAAACAAACCGATGAATCCACCGATGACGCCGGCTACAGCAATGATAAGCAGACCTCGGGTGTTGCTCTTGTGAATGGGCGGATAGGCTGCCGACACCACCGTCGCCCTTGGTCCGACAGAGCGAAGTTGCTCCTGAAGCCAGCCGCTTGCCGCTTCCGCGGTTTCCAATCGGTCTTGCTCCAGTTTTGCCAGATACGCATCAACGACTGCATTTACTGTGTTTGCTGACGTTTGCGGATCGTCGGACCGAAAGCTGATGTTTATGAGGTTGCTCTGCCCGATGCGGGAAACAATCAGCCTCTGACGGAAGGCTTCCAATTCCTCAATATCCGAGACAGTCTTCACGTCATCGGCTTCATTGTCTGCCGCTGTGCCGTCCAGCGTCTCGATTGCAGCTATGATGATCGAGGTGGATCCGATGATCTGTTGCTGGGTATCGAGAAACGTCGGCAACGCTTGCGCTTCAGGCAGAAACACTCCGGAACCCCCGCCGGGCAAGAGGCGCAAGTTCACGACATCAAGTGTCGCTGTTGCCTGAAACGTTGCAGGCCTGACAAGAACATAAGTGACTGCCAGTACACCGAAGATTGCCGGGATGAGAATGACAACCCATAAACGCTCGATCAAGGCGCGTGCCATCCATTGCCAGTCATACGTCGATCCGTTTGACACTGGCAGCGATCTGACGGCTGTTTTTGGAAGAGAAGAAACGTCCACTTTGTCTTATTCTCCAAGCCGAAGGCTGCCAGATGACACTCTCTGAGGTATGGCTCCGGACAAATCGTCGTCTCCAAAGCGTGCGACCTTCACAATGTCGCCGGGGTTGACGCTTGTCGTTTCCTCAGCGTTCAGTGTTTGAACCTCACCGTCGACCGTCCGAATGATCGTGAAAGTGAGGCTTTGGGGCAAACTGATCTCATTATTCGGCCGCTGGCGGTCTGTGAAGCCACTCGCAGAATTCACTAGGCTTTCCCGTGTCTTGACCCGCTCCTGATTGGCGCGCAACTCGGATCTTATCCGGACAAGTTGCGTTTCGGCGTCGTCGAGGTAGTTCGCTTCATGATCCCGGAGCTCGATGCGCGCGGCTTCAAGTTCTTGTTCTGCGCGAAGCAGCTCTACTTCAAGCCGCTTTTTCTCCAGCTGACCGTCAGCTATTTCGCGATTGAGCGGCAGCAAACGGGGTGAACCGTAACCCTGTTTGATCAGATCCTGGATTTTTTCCAGCTCAGTCTGAAAGGAATCCAGCTTGAGTTTGGCATCCTCCAGCTGCTGATTTAGCAAGGTGATTTGACCTTCAAAGAGGGTAATTGCCGTTGTCAGTGATTTCTTTTCATTATTAAAACGCTGCAGGGAAGCTCTAAACAGCTGAGCTTGCTCGGCGAGCGCCCGCGTAAGATTTGGTGGCGCATCTTCTGGCAGCGGCGGAAACACGGTTTCCCCTTTTGCCTGAGCCTCGTAACGGACCCTTTCCGCTTCCAGATCGGCGGCCTCGCTTCTGAGGGTTCGCAGTTCACCCAATGTATTGATGGCAGAGCTTTCGAGGCCCCACTCTGACTGGCTGGGCGGACGGTAAACGCCACCGGCAATGCTCAAAGCGTTGAGCACCAGCATTCCAGGCCGATACGCATACTCGCCCGGCGATGTGACCGCTCCAAGAATGTAAAACGGCCGGTAAGCGGAAATATCGACAGCCACATTTGGGAGTGATCGAAGTTTGGCTTGCTCTTGGAGACGCTTGGCGATTTCTGTGGCCAGCTCTCGCGGTTCAAGCCCGGCTGCATCCACCTCACCCACGATAGGCAACACCACACTGCCGGATGCGCCAACCTCAAATTCATTGGTGAGAGCAGGCCATTCCGCCACATAGATGCGCAGACGGTCCTGGATACCGAGGCGGTATTCGTCAGCCAAAGTCGGCATCGATCCGCCCAAAACGAACATCGGTAGCGCCATAAACAGCACCAATAGAAGACCGATCATTCTCAGCGGAAATCGCCGTGCTGTTGTGTTCGGATTAAACCGCAATTCCTACTCCACCACATTTACTTTTGGTATGATCTTAGCACTCTGAGTGTCAGATTTAGTTCAAATTTGTAAAAACGGGCCAAATGAAATCTGACCATTGAAAATTGTGACAGTATATTGATCGCTATGGTTACGGAAACCTATACGTCCTATCGTCTAACCCAAATTCGACAGTGGCCGCCCCTATTTGCTCAAAGTCCCCGCTTTGAACGTAATGGCGCCGATTGCTTTTTCGCTTGTAATCCTGTGATGTATCGACGGCTCATCAGCGTATCGACGGCTTGCAACGCCAAACGTCATTCCAACTACGATGGCAAATACGATCTGCACCTGCTTAATCAGGAAAATCCATTCAAACAGGGAATGGAGATAAGCAATCAGCATTGCCGTTCCGAATCCCAGAAGTAATCCGCCCTCGGGCATCGAGCGGCGCCGCCAACCAACGAAAAATGCGGTAACCAATGGCACCGCCAGCAAAGTGTAGAATGAAAGCAGGCCTGCCTGTCCGGTTTCCACACCGATCAATCTGTAAACGTCATGAACGATGTTGTTGATGTTGCCTTCGTTTTGATGAACGCCGGCAAGCTGGGAATAGTTATACCGCTTGAGCGTATAGGTGTAGTGATTGAAGCCAACGCCTGCGGGGAAATCGTCCCTTATGAGGTCTGCGGCCCGGTTGAACGCTGCGCGCTCGTCATAAACATCTTCGCTTAGAGCAGCACGTTCAAATCTCTTTTCGAAAACAACATAGGTCGCCGGTGCTAGCGCCAGAGCGGCGATCCCTGCGAGGGCGGCGGCTGCCATGATACGGTTGGTGACACCTGTCAGAGCGACGATCACAAAAGTGAGGGCTATGCCGATCACCGTGAAACCGACCGCTCCGCGGGAAGCGGTGAGCAGCATGCAGCATAAAACGGTGAGAATAATCAGACCGTTCCAGATCGTTCCCCTGCTTTGGGTAAGGAGCATGAACAGAAACGGGTAAAGGACGAAATGAGCGATCATCCCAAGGGTATTTTGGTGCAAGAACAAGCCGGGAGCCTGGGCGTAGCCCAACCCAAACCGTTGCCACAGCGACGCGACCAATTGAGCCATGATGCCAAGGGCCATGCCGCGCAGGAGCAGGTAGGGCACCTCTTCAAATGCGCACGCTCGAGCGACGATTGCTGCAACAAACGCCATTTTGGCAAACTGCCAGACCCCGAAGGACGCGACTGTCGGGTTGGCAGCGTTCGGGACTGATGTTGCGGCAACAGCCGTGAAAATAACGAACGGCAAGAAAAACAGCCAAGAAGTGCGGTGGCGTGGCAGTATGAAAAACGCCACCACCGCAAGGTAATCGACGATCGAAATCTCGATGCCGTAGACAAAACCAACCCAACCATCAGGAGCGTTAATAACGCCGATGTCGAGCAGCGGTATGCTGGTCATGAAAAAGGCTGCGGCGCCAAAGGAAATCCAGAAGGTGCGCGTAAGGATCTCATACCGCCGCACCAGAAGCGCAAGCGGTAGCGTGCAGCACAAAACGATGAGAACGAACGCTATCTTCACTATTCGTACCGACCCTAATTCAGGCTTTTTTTGTCATTTCAGCTGATACTACCTGAACACCGTTTTGGAATAACGAGATTCTGTTAATGGATGATGTGCTCCCAGTTTTTCGTCTGAGATTATGGCTGGCAATTGTCTGGTTTTTGATGGCCGCAGGATCTGGATCTGCGAAAGATCTACGCATCGCTGAAGTTACGATTGCAACGCCCGATGTTATCAGTGTTGAGATCAAAGATCCCAATTTCAGACGCGGTGCGATCATTGAGCTTGACGGTTCGCTCCCTCAACCGGTGGGGGCCTGGATTGCGCATGGCGACACGTGGGGCATGGTGATTGGTCCCGAGCGGCGCCATCTAAGGTTGGCCGATACGCCTCCGGCTGAGTTGCTCGACCGAGCGGTTATCGATCAGGCTGGCGAATATCGATTAAACGGCCAGCCAACCATAACCTCTGTTTACAGGAAATCGCTGCCTTACGATTCCGGCTTCTACCGATCATCTTCCGGTCGCAGCCAGACAGCAGCGGCGATGAAACACCAGGTGTTTTTGAAGTTGAGCCGTTCTTTGGAGCCCGGTACGTACACCCTAAGCTGGCCCGGTGACCTGTTTCCCGAGACCACGTTCACCTATGACCCGTCAGTAACACGTGCACTAGGCATACGGTCCACACAGGCAGGACACACCCCGGAAGATTATTCAAAAAAAGCGTATCTTGCAGTGTGGGTACCAGGAGGTCCGGCTGCCGGGTCGGTTGATTTCGGTAGTTATGGTCTCGCCCGTTTCTCAATTTTGGATGATTCAGGGTCCGTCGTGTATTCCGGCGATGTAAAACTCAAGTCGTTGCCGAACGCGAAAGAGCCATGGAATGGACTGGGGTCGCCGCTAATTGATTACGCGGCACTCGGAGAGCAAGCGGTGCCCGTAATCGGGATCGAGACATCCGGGGCTGCGACAATCACTGTCCCAGGTCATGATTTTCAGAGCGGTGAGCGGATTGTGCTTCAGAGGCTGTCCGGCGCCGAAGATGCTGCCGCAGTGTTCGCCACTGTCGGTGCGGTTTCTTTGGAGACGGTCGAAATTCTCGACAGTCAGTCTGCGCTGCCACCCACAGTGTCTCCCGGTGCAACCGCACGTCGCGCTATTTCGGCTAACCGGGCCGGCACCTACGTTTTCGAGATGGATTACAGCAACTGGATGCCAACGCAGAACGGGAGATACCGGATTCGTGTGGACGGGCTCGGCGTGTCCGACGTGTTCCAAGTGTCTTCAGAGCACTGGAAAGATATTGGCAGATTAGCACTTGGAGGGCTTTACAATCATCGCAGCGGGATAGCGTTGGATGGGCGATTTGGCTTTGAGCGGCCGGCTGCTTTCGTTCCAGGTCTGAATGTGGAAATAGCCGAAAGCACCTTGCCCCTGTCGTTCTCCAGCCACGGCACGTTGGGGCTTGTGCCGTTTGAGGATGCAGCCAACAGCACATGGCGCAATGGAAAATCGGCTGGGGCCGACTACTGGGGAGGCTATATGGATGCCGGTGATTGGGACCGCCATATAGTGCATCTTCGTGTGTCCCGCCTGTTTCTTGATCTTCTCGACTATCTACCCACGGACCGTCTGAGGACATCCTATGGCATTCCGAAATCCTCAGAGGTTTTGGATCCAGAGCTTTATGCGGATACCGATGACCTCCCTGACCTCCTTCATGAAGCCATTTGGACGATCGACTTTTTTCGGAGACTGCAAGGCCCTGATGGAACAATCCGGGGTGGAATTGAAAGTGCTGGGCATCCAATTCTGGGCACTGCCAGTTTTCTGGAAACCCTTCCTGTTTTCACATATGCACCTGACATCAGCAGCACCTACACCTACGCGGCAATCGCAGGAAGCCTTGCGCGGCATTTGCAAAACTACGGCCAACCGGATCTTGCCGTTGTCTATATGGAGAGTGCTTCCCGGGCCTGGGAAGCTGCCGAGGCTGGATTTTCCGATCTGGATGCTTTTTACGCTGATGCGGTCGCAGGGTTGGTTGCCGGAGGCTATTCAGACTCTGAAGGCTGGACCGAAATACGTTTGAAGTTGGAGGAGGAAGCTGAAACGCTCCGCGTTGTTGCAGCCAGTTCCCTCTATCGCACAACTGGTGAACAGAGATTTCGAACAGCCGCAGAAAAACGGCTGAAGAAAAACTGGAACTTGTATCTGGAAAAAAGCGACGCCGCCTGGGATTACATCAACAGTTCGAAAACGGACTCAGGCATTCGCCAGTCTCTGGAGAACCTCTTCAAATCGGAAACTGCTCTTCTACTGGAGGCCCAGAAAACGAACACCTATCCCAGCATGAAACACCCGTACGCACCTGCGGGTTGGGGACAAGGCGGTCCTCCAGATTCTGGCATGGCGCAGTTGGCCATGCGAACGCACATGTTGACAGGTGACAACGCCATAATTGAGCTTGTGCTCGATACCCTGAATGGTCTGCTTGGTGCCAACCAGACCGGGATGAGCCTTATGACCGGCGTGGGAACACGGCAAATTCTGCATCCACTTCATGAAGACCATCGTGCGATGGGCGTTCAAGTCCCGCCGGGGATCATCATCTACGGCTGGACTCCGGCAAATGCCTTTGCCTATGGTTGGATCTTCGGGCCGTCGTGGTCTCCGCTAGCAGAGGTTGGACTGACGTCTCAGTCTCAAAACACCAAGGTTGAGCCGTCACGGTTTGCAATTCCGTATTTTGAAAACCTAATCGAGTTTCCAGATGTGATCATTCAGCAGGAATACACAGTGCATCAGACGATCGGTCCGGTCGCTGCACTGGCTATCTATCTCGATGGGCAAGTCGATGCAGATTAGGCAAATCAGCACCATCAATGGCAAGACAGGATGACCGGCAGCGCCTATGACAGTTCACATGCCTTGCGGTGACTTCCAGGTACTGGGACTTACATCTTTTCATCTGCCAATTTTGCAGGAGCATGCCGAATGCCGGCAACCGATACAATAGCTCTGTTGGAAGCTGTTACCTACACCGGGCTTTTGGTTTGGGTATCGATCACCCTTGTCTTGACAGTTGTCTACTGCATTGAAGTTCTTGCGGCCGCTTATTTGCCAAAGCGGCAAATTCAGTGTTCAGAAGAGCGCGTCTCGATGGTTGTCCTCATACCGGCGCACAATGAGGAAGCAGGGTTGGCGGAAACCTTGAAAGCAAGCCAGAAGGGGCTTTATCCATTTGATCGGATCCTGGTTGTTGCCGACAATTGCACCGACAACACTGCGTCGGTTGCGCGCCGGAACGGGGCCGAAGTGATCGAGCGAAATGATCCGGATCACCGCGGAAAAGGATACGCCCTTGATTTTGGTGTTCGCTTTCTTGAGCAAAACCCGCCCGGCTGCGTGGTGATTTTGGATGCCGACTGCTTACCCGAAGCCTCAGCGTTGGACAGGCTCCGGCAGGTGACGGGCCACTTGGGGCGTCCTGTCCAGGCGCGGTACCTGATGACGCAGTCTGAAGACACGATTGCGCAAAAAGTTTCGGTCTTCACCTTCCGTCTGAAAAACTGGGTTCGTCTGCTCGGTGTCTGCAATTTGGGCGGTCCCTCGCTCCTGACCGGTAGTGGCATGGCGTTTCCCTGGGGCGTTCTTGCAAAGGCGGATCTGGCGCACGGGCATCTGGTGGAAGACATGAAACTGGGTCTGGATCTCGCATCCCAAGGCACCCCACCGATTTTCTGTGACGATGCGATCATTCTGAGCCCTCTGCCAAAATCGGTCGAAGGTACGGCGACGCAGCGCTCCAGATGGGTTCGCGGGCATCTCTCGCTCATGGGGGTGGCTCTGTCGCGTTTGCCGAAACACCTTGCTCAAGGCAAATGGCCTGCTGCCGCGTTGGCCGCGAGTGTTCTCGTGCCTCCCTTAACGATCCTCATCTTCCTGCAAGGTGTCGCGGTCTTGACCGCTTTGATCCTGACGGCCCTATTGGAGCTGCCTTTGATACCTCTTGGAATGGCTTTTGGGACAATTGTGGTTTTTTTGTTCGCGACACTGGTCGGCTGGTGGGCGTATGGCCGGGATGTCATCCCGGCACGAAGCCTCATGGGACTTTTGGCGCATATTTTTGTGCGTATTGCCAAGTATCCAACGGCTGTGTTCAGACCAAAAAGAACCGGTTGGGAACGCACGGAAAGAGACGCTGACAGCTCCGAGAACTAGGATTGTGTCTTAGAATACCGGAATGAAAACGTTCGATTGCCATTGCGGATTGGATGACCAACGATCGT
>ERZ1740067.590-NODE-590-length-28687-cov-8.240500_pt1 | contig 28687 bp, 19 predicted proteins | sample MGYA00581736_ERZ1740067 | MGnify/ENA primary metagenome ERZ1740067 (study PRJEB43018, sample SAMN04849236) | marine metagenome | isolation source: floating plastic debris | place: Pacific Ocean | collected 2008-08-27 | study: EMG produced TPA metagenomics assembly... | reverse complement strand
TCAGTCGATGGATATGGAACCGAGCTACAGCATCATTAGAAACAGCAACTCATGATAAGGCTAAAATCGCCCAGCTGATTGAGCGCCTAGAAACGCTGCGCGCAGAACAAGATGAGGTCGTCGCAGAGCTAAAAGGCCTAATAGACTCATCTGCAGCTATCTCAGAGACTAAACCGCCGCTGCAGAGCGCAAACTCAGGGTCAGCAGCTCTCCAGACATCGGCCGAATCACCTCAGTCTTGAGTCCTTGTTCGGCAAACTGAGAGCGCAGCTCATCCGCACCGCCACTCGTTCTCAAAGCCCCGGCAATCAAACCGCTGTACTCAACTCGACCCGCTTCAGCGGTCGGCAGCATAACCTGAGGCTTCAGCAGATTCGCCAGCTGTGGCGCAGCCGCCTTACCAGTCACTACTGGAGCAAGCCCGAACAGCGTAATGTCTGCCATCGGCGTAATCACTACATCCACTGCCCCCACCTGATTGAGATGCTCAGCATCTGGATAACCGTGCGGCTCATAATACAGCCGTGTGGCCTCGGCCAGAAAAGTCAGCACATAGTCATTTTCTTTTTTGGTCACGCCTACAGGTGCACCCACAAACGTTTGCACCCTCACCCCATCAGCCTCCGAGCCCAATAGAGCCGTCTCACCGTGGGTCAAACCTGTCACCGACTGGTAGCCAAAAGACTCAGCAACTTTGGCACCATCTGGAGAGGCCATTACAGGAATAGATTTATCCAGCTGCTCAAGGGTCTCTGGATGAGCATGATCGGCAAGACCTTGAGAGAGCAATATCAGATCGATATCTTTCGGTATTGCAATCGGCTCGGAGCGATACCCGCGGACAAGCCAAGGCGCATTGCCAAAAACCAAATCACCCACCAGCCAGGGATCTACCAAAATGCGTTTTCCTGCAGCTTCGACTAGCCAAGAATTTGCATCAAGCCAAGTCAACTTCATTGTGATCACCAAATAAACCTAAGTAAACCTAGTGTGACGAATTCCAAACGAAAAAAACAACTATCTTTCGGCGCGCTTTTGCGGCCATATTCATCGCCACCGTTTCCAGCCATCGCTTTCGAAAAAGCAGTCCTAACAGACACAGCTAGATGCATGGGTAGCTCACCTATAAACATCGACATCTGTCAATCCCCTGTTTTTTTGCCTGAGTAATACATCTACACAAACTCAACGACTGATTCTGCAAAGGGAACAGGCTGAAAGACTCTAAAAATCGTTCATCCGGCTAAATTCAAGCGTCTTAAGTATTTCTTATGCTTTCGCAACAACTTGTACAAATATTTAGAATACTCTCGTGTAGCAGGCAGCGATCCCCGTATAATTTCGAAATTGTTAAGAAGAGATAAGTTTACCGGATTTCTTTAAAGCGCCGCGTAAGCAAGCGCCCAGAACAATTCATGAGACAGAGATCACGCAAAGCATACGCTACCAACGCTGGTTCAATCGCTGGCAAGCAGTCTAACGGGATCACAGTTACCCCGCTACGGGGCTTCTTCATTACTCTCCTGTTCCTCGGTGTCCCAACCATCTCACTAGGGACCCTATGCTTATCCCTAATTCAAAATAACCTTCGGCTCACCCAACAGAACGACGAATTAGAGGCGATCGCATCTGAGGTGAAAGCGGAGGTAGACTCGCTGGGCAAAGAAATTGACTCTCTGAAAGAAAGAGCTGGTGTTTCCACCTCCTCCACTCAAGCGACAGAAGCGGAAAAGAGCACCAACCTCACCTCCAAAGCTGGTAAGGGCAGGCAGCCAGATAGCATTAAGCGCAGTACAGGCAGTGCACTGGAAAGTAGGAACGTTAACGGTTTTCTGGAGTCTGCGCTCCTTCCTAGAGGAGGGCCTCTAAAGCTCGTCGATCCCATTGACCTGCTCAAATCTGTACAAAGGCAAGTCCCCAAGCTCAACCAGACACTGGATACGAGTATTAAGCCTGCACTAGAGGAAACTCTGGCAAAAGAAGCCGCTTACCCCGACGGTCAACCTGTTGTCGGCATTGTAGAGGTCTCTTCCGAGTTCGGTATACGCAGCAATCCCTTCGGAGGTGGCGGATACGAGTTTCACGAAGGCATCGACTTTGCAGGTGACTACGGTGATGTGATTGCAGCCGCAGGCGATGGCGTCGTTACCCTAGCAGGAACCTACGGTGGATACGGTGATACAGTCACGATTGATCACGGCTCTGGCTACGAAACCCTCTACGCCCATATGTTAGAGGTGAAAGTCAAAGTAGGAGAGTCTGTAAAGCGCGGCCAGATTATCGGCTACATGGGCAGTACGGGTCGCTCCACCGGACCTCACCTTCACTATGGGATATATAAGGATGAAAAGGCAATCAATCCTCGCACGCTACTTAAGCTCTCTGAAAATAACTTGGCGCAAGGCCCCCGGTAAGAGCCCGTCTAAATACGGTCTGCTCAATGCGGTAGGATCATCGAGATTCACTTAGTGCACTGAGCAGATATATCGGGATCCCATGGGCAACACCTTCGGACATCTTTTTCGGATTACTACATTTGGCGAATCCCACGGCGGAGGTGTCGGGGTAACGATTGATGGCTGTCCGCCGCTACTTGAAATTTCAGCAGAAGAAATTCAAGTCGATCTAGACCGTCGCCGTCCAGGGCAAAGTCGGATCACCACACCTCGAAAGGAAACAGACACCTGCGAAATTGTTTCAGGTGTATTCGAGGGCAAAACCCTGGGTACACCCATTTCAATCTTGGTGCGCAACAAGGATGCTCGCTCCCAGGACTACGATGAAATGGCGAAGAAGTATCGTCCGTCGCACGCTGATGCCACCTACGACGCTAAGTATGGCATTCGTAACTGGCAAGGCGGTGGGCGCTCTTCGGCAAGAGAAACAATTGGTCGAGTTGCAGCAGGTGCGATCGCAAAAAAAATTCTCAAACAGGCCGCAGGTGTCGAAATCATCGGCTACGTCAAGCGCATCCAAGACATTGAAGCCCCCCTCGATCCCAACACCGTTACCCTAGAGGCCGTCGAAAGCAACATCGTTCGCTGTCCTAACCAGGACGTTGCCGAACAGATGATCGAACGCATCGACCAAGTTCGCAAAGACGGTGACGCCATTGGCGGCGGTGTCGAATGCGTCGCCAGAAACGTTCCCAAGGGACTGGGTGAACCTGTATTCGATAAGCTCAGCGCCGATCTTGCCAAAGGTGCAATGTCTTTACCCGCAACAAAAGGCTTTGAAATGGGATCGGGATTTGCTGGCACCTACCTCACCGGTAGCCAGCACAACGATGAAATGTATCGTGGTGAAGACGGCACCTTCCGCACCCGTACAAACCGAGCCGGGGGAACCCAAGGCGGTATTTCTAATGGGGAAAACATCATCATCCGTATCGCCTTCAAGCCCACCGCCACCATCCGTAAATCGCAAAAAACCGTTGACAACACGGGGCAAGAAACCACCCTCGCTGGCAAAGGTCGCCACGATCCTTGCGTACTTCCCCGCGCTGTCCCCATGGTAGAAGCCATGGTCGCTCTTGTGCTATGCGATCACTTGATGCGTCAGCAAGCCCAGTGTGGCACGCTTCTTACCACTACAGCTTAGCACCCCGTCAAATATCGCGGTGCCAGAATCACGATTAAGAGTTCAAACATCAAAAGGGGCGCACAGTTAATACTGTGCGCCCTTACTTTCATATAATATTCACAAAATATCCGTAGAGAGACAGCTCTCTAAGAATAAGTAGAGAGCTGTCTCTCTATGAGATCGCTGTAGCATCGACACCACACTCGTCAACGAGGTAGCACATTGCTTTGAAGCGAAGCACCATAAGCTGATCGTACAGCGGATTAAGCTTGCACATAGGCGGAATGTGAGCAATGGTACGCTTGAAAACTTTCACATCTCGCTCGAACGGACAGTCCGCAGGAATGATCGAAACAATACGATGGGCTGTTTTTTCGTTCTCAACAGGAATATCTTCAATCCAGCGACGTAGAGGCTGCAAGACATCCAGAGTATTTTTGATTTTCGGCAGAGAATTGTCCATGACAAAAAAGTGTTATTCAGTGACCCAGTAGTATTCGGATAGTGTGTTCTGTAACGGATATATCTGTGTTTGCTACAACAAGGTGCCCAACGTGTTCAACAAGCTATCAGAGAAATCACGATGTCTTACGAACCGATCTTGTTCTGTAGCCTATTTGGCATTTAATTGAAGACTGTATAAAGCAAAAACATGAAACAGTATATAGAAGTTAAAGAGATGCATCGGGCGAAGTTTTAACGGATGCAATCTGCTGGTATCACCGTATCGAGGACATTTGTAGATGAATTACAGCAGTGTCACACATTACTGAGTGTCATATATCCGTCGTCATGATTTCTCACGCTTATCGCAATATCATCTATTGAAATGACTTACGGCGAATATTTTCACAACTAGGGGAGCTTTCGCCCGCTGATTATCCTAACGAGTCCAATAGAGATCGCAGGTTCACAGAGAACATTTTGAGGAGTTTTTATGCAAAGTTTACATACTTTTAATGCAACAAATAATTCGATGTATTTCACCATACATTTTCAGTTATTTTGCTGCTCTACAGACCTGAGTAAATATGCTCAAATCCTCTTCTAACTAACCTATTTATGCTGAGTAGACCTGCTCAAATTCTCTCCTATTTTTTCATTGTCTTTATTAACCATTCGCACTCTGCGAACAGTGGCAGCTAGTAGCATCAGCTAATAGCTATCGCATCGTGACAAACTCTTCTGCAGCACTTGGATGGATACCAATCGTGGCATCAAAATCAGCCTTAGTAGCCCCCATTTTGAGGGTGATCGCAATCCCTTGCATAATCTCAGCTGCACTATCCCCCACCATATGCGCACCCAGCACCTTATCAGTCGAGCGGCACACTATTAGCTTCATCAACGTCTTCTGGTCTTTATTCGGCAAGGTGTAATACATCGGGCGAAACCGTGAGCGAAATACGTGAATATTGTCTTCGCCGTACCGCTCTATTGCTTCAGATTCGCTCAAGCCTACCGTCGCAGCTTCAGGTGTTGTAAAAATTGCCGACGGCACATTGTCGTAGCTCGTCTGGCGAGACTGCCCTCCGTAAATAGTATCCGCCAGCGCCCGACCTTCATCAATGGCCACTGGCGTGAGGTTGATTCGGTCTGTACAGTCACCGATGGCATAAATGCTCGGCTCGGCAGTTTGACTGTGCTTATCAACTGCGATCGCCCCTTTGTTAATCTCTACCGTCGTATTTTCCAAACCTAAGTTTTCCAGCTTAGGCCGCCGTCCCGTCGCCGCCAAGCTCACCGCATCTGCAACAATTTCCTGATTCTCACCATCATTGAGCGTCACTTTAACAAGATCGCCGGTCTTAGATATCTCCGTAATCTCAGCATTATTAAAAATGCGAATCCCCTGCTTCTGCATTGTCTCATGCAGCTCATTTCGCAGATCTTTATCAAACCCGTTCAAGATGCGATCCTTACGAATGACCACCGTCACCTCAGTGCCCAAGCCATTCATAATGCAGGCAAACTCGCAGCCGATATAACCGCCCCCCAAGATCACCATCCGCTCAGGTTGTTTCTCCAGATCAAACATCCCATCGGAAGTAATCGCATGCTCTATTCCTGGAATGTTGGGCTTCACCGGCGCACCGCCCACCGCAATTAAAATCCGCTCCGCTGTCACTTTCTCGTCACCCACTTCTACCGTGTGAGCATCTAGCAACCGAGCATAGTGACGATATATCTGGACCTCCGCGTTATCAACCATACGCTGATAAATACCGTTAAGACGGCTCACTTCATTGCGAACAGCCGTAATCATATCCCTCCAGGAAAACTCGCCCGGCGCTATTTTCCAGCCATAGCCATGGGCTTCATCGACATATTTAGGAAAGTGAGAGGCATACACCATTAGCTTCTTGGGCACACAGCCTCGATTAACACAGGTCCCCCCTAGCCGATCGTTCTCGGCTAGCGCGACCTTAGCCCCATGGGAAGCCGCTCGCCGGGCGGTCGCAATCCCACCAGAACCACCGCCAATTACAAATAAGTCAAAATCATAAGCCATGGAAGAACCGCACCTAACGCCGCAGGCACAATAGACATCTTGTCTAGATCCTAGGCGAACTCAACGGGCGATGACCGCCTCCTTTGGATATGTTTTTAGGTTTGTTGAGAGGGCTAAGCGTCAGAATGCACCGCTGATTCGATTCCGATTCAAGTCAAAAATCAAGCCAAAAGCAAAGCCAGAAACCAAAACTGCTTAGCCCAAGGTGACATCGAGAAACATCATGATTACAAAGCCCACCATCACGCCCACTGTGCCCACCTGACCCAGTGACTTTTGATCAATATCTGGAATAATTTCATCGACAATCACAAAGAGCATAGCCCCAGCAGCAAAAGCCATTCCCCAAGGAAGCAGCGCCTCAGAAAAGCTCACAACACTCGCACCGACTAAGCCACCAACCGGTTCAATCAGTCCGGTCAGCATAGAAACAGAAAAAGCATAAAGTGGGCTGTAGCCAATGTTGCGTAGGGTGATCGCAACCACCAGCCCCTCCGGAATATTTTGCAAACCAATGCCCCCAGCTAGCGCCAGGCCACTACTCAACGCCCCCGCCGACACCGCAGAACTCACGCCCACACCCACCGTTAGCCCTTCTGGAAAATTGTGCAGTGCGATCGCAATTACAAATAGCCAAATCTCAGCGAAACCCTCAACGTCTCTGCCCTCACGCCCCTTAAAAAAATGCTCATGCGGAAAAAATACATGTGCCAGCCACAGCGCTAGCCCACCGAGCAACACCCCAGTGACCATAAGCCCAGCAGCAGCCGTCTCGGAATAGCCCAACCCAATCGCCGCCGCCGTCCCCGGAATCAGTAGGGAAAAAGAAGTCGCCGCTAGCATCACCCCACCACCGACACCCAACAGTACACCCTGCACTTTCTTCGGCAAGTCAAAAGGCAATAGCACCGGCAGCGCGCCAAGGCCCGTCGCTACCCCAGCCCCTAAACTCGCCAAAAAACCAATCAGAACGCTATTCATGACCGTATCGCTACAGGAAGGTTAGGGATAAAGCAGGCTAAGCAGGCAAAAAATCATCTGACCAAAGCCCTTTGGCCTCCAGCCATTCCCGATTAAAAATTTTGGACTGATAGCGAGAGCCACCATCACACAAGATAGTCACAATTGTGTGGCCAGGCCCCATCTGCTTTGCCAGCGCAACCGCCGCTGCTACATTAATTCCCACAGAGCCGCCCATAAATAGGCCCTCCTTATATAGCAGCTGATAAATCACCCTCAGTGCTTCGTGATCATCAATCTGAATCGCATCATCAATCGGTGCGCCCTCCATATTGCCTGTAATACGGCTATTGCCAATCCCTTCCGTCACCGAATTGCCTTCGGGCTTGATTTCACCTGTTTTCACATAGCTATACAGACCACTGCCCATAGGATCTGCCAAAACACAGCGAACATCAGGATTTTTCTCCTTCAAAAACTTCGCTACACCGGCATAGGTCCCCCCGGTACCCGTCGCAGCCGTCCAGCCATCAATTTTTCCATCTGTTTGAGCCCACATTTCTGGCCCCGTCGTTTCATAGTGAGCCTGACGGTTCGCCAAGTTCTCAAACTGATTTGCCCAGATCGCATTGTCTAGGTCATCTGCAATGCGGCCCGATAGCTTGACGTAGTTGTTGTCATCCCTGTATGGAACAGCTGGCACAGGCCGCACATCTGCCCCTAGCGTTCGCAACACATCCATTTTTTCCTGAGACTGCGTTTCAGGAATGATAATCACACACTTGTAACCCTTCGCATTGCAGATATGAGTCAAGCCGATGCCCGTATTGCCAGCTGTCCCTTCCACAACCGTACCGCCAGGTTTGAGTCGACCTTCTTTTTCAGCCTGCTCAATAATATAAAGCGCCGCTCGGTCTTTCACAGAACCGCCTGGATTCAAGAATTCCGCTTTGCCCAATATTTCACAGCCCGTTTCCTCACTGAAACTATTGAGTCGAATTAAAGGCGTATTGCCAACGGTCCCTACAAATCCCGGTTTGATATCCATCTGTGTGTGCACTTTACCAGTCAACCCTTTAATCCTAATGGGGAACGGTTCAGGCTGGCACCCTTTCTATCAACCCTTCTACATAAGAGCACCTTCACCTCAATCTCACCGTCTCCTCTGTCGAGGCTTCGCCCGCTGTCATTTCAGCGACCAACGCAACGACAGACTTCGTCACCAGCCGTTCATCTCCGCTTGTGGATGGCTCAGTAGCTTTTGGAACCTGACTACAGCTGCTCAAAAGTAAAATAGCTGAAACGGCCAAAGCACTAATCGGGAAGATAGAAGCAGGATGAGTCATTGAACGTTTCGCGTGAAATTAATACTAGTTGATAGAATTCCCAGCAAACATCAACTTACATAGATTTCTTCTTACGGATATTTCAGTCAACGCCTTCCTCTTTTTTTACCCTCTCCCTTTTCCACCCTTTCCCCTGTTCAATAACTGAGCGGAGTCGAAGCCCCCTTTTCAAGAGCTGAGCGGAGTCGAAGCCCCCTCTTGACTATCCCACCTGCAAACGCGCCTTCTTAGTCATAGCTTTTTCCCGCTGACGAATCGGGCTTTTGATTCCCCAATAATGGGCAGCAGCTTCTGCCGTCATCGTTAGTAATCTTTCATCACCTGCTGGCAGAGTAATATTCAAAGCAGTTGGTCTGTAGCTTAATACCTTTGCGATTTCCGTCGCGATCACCCTCGCCAGCGGCGGCGGCACCGAATTCCCAATCTGCCGCGCCCCATGCCACTTGGTCGAATGCAGCCGAAACCAGTCAGGAAAACCATGTAGCCGCGCCATTTCTCGCACTGTAATACAGCGAGCATAGAGATAGTGAATGGGACGAGGGCTGGTAAACGACCCTCTAGCAGAATCAGTACCGGCGCGCAATGTATTGCAAACACCGTCCGGTGGCAGACGGAAGAAGTGAGACACCGGCTCCCTGTGACCCGGTGTCGTATTGGCAAAGCGAGTACGCGATCGCACCGAATGATTTGTGCGAATACTATTCGTCAACAATTCTGAATTCCACTGCCGCCGATAGCCGTAATGCCAACCCACATCAGCAACACATCGCAACAAAGCCGCATAATCACTCTTTGGCGGAGCTAACCTAGCACGCACCTCACCTTTTTGAGTCAGCACATCAAACTGCTCAGCATCGGGTAAATCCGCCAAGGCATCCTCACAGGTCGGTGACTCTAACAATGGATTAGGGTAATCAGGCAAAGGCAAATTGTTCCTTACACCTATCAAAAACAACCGCTCTCGGTTCTGCGGCACCCCATAATCACAGGCATTTAGTACTTTCCAGGGCGTTATCAAACGGTAACCAGCAGCAGTCATCTCAGCCACCGCTTCCAACAGAAGTTCGCTGTTTCGCCGCTGCGTCAAGCCCTTCACATTTTCAAAAACAAAATATCTTGGTCGCAGCTCATCTACCAATCGAACAAACTCTTTTACCAGAGCATTGCGCGGATCACTGCGCGAGCGAGGCCCCATAATAGAAAACCCCTGACAGGGTGCCCCCCCTATCACTACAGAAATCTCATCTCGAGCAGATAGTCCAGCCGTTGCACGAATATCCTTTCCCGTAATTTCAGTAACAGAGCGTGGAATTATCTCGCATTGAGGAAAATTGAACTGATGAACAGCCGCATGAACAGGATCAATCTCTACTGCAACAGGCACGTCAAAACCAGCCTGCTCAAAGCCTAGCGCCAGCCCGCCAACACCGGCAAAGAGGTCGATTGCAATAGGCCTATTGTGTGCAGTATGTGTCATGCGACTCACAGTACTGCATTATGTGAAAAAAAGCGATCGCATGGTGTGAACGTAGGTCAATCGCGTAGCATATGCACGACCTAATCACACCCTAGCTCCGGCCTCATCAACCACTACAAACAGTCAGCACAGGAAACGGGCGCGCCAGGTGGAGACGACACAACAATATACCCCTCCGCAACACTGCCCATAACCCCATTACGAGCTAGCCCCCAGTACCACCAATATGCACCCGCATACGCACAAATAATACTGTCTAGCTGATCTTCAAGTGCCTTTAGCTCTTTGCCAGTAACCGGAATATCTGGCAATTGCTTAACGACCAACGGCGGCTCATGTTGAGTTAACCTCGTCAAGATATAGTGCTTCAGCTCAGTCAATCTCTTCACTCTCTCAGCCAAACGTCCCTTCTTATACTTCAAAATTCTTGATAGGGAAAACAGCTGAATCATCGCAATATGCGGAAAAACCTCAACCTGGTAACGTCCTAGCTGCTGAGGGGTCACTGTAGGTGCATGGGCAAACCCTTGTGATTCTAAGTCTTTGCCAAACTGAACTAGCCGGGCAGCAAAGGGACGGCCTAGATTGGCCGGATAGCAGCCCGCATGATACTTGCCAAAATATTTGTGAGCCAAACGGTCAGGCGATCGCATCCCTGTGTTATTCGGAATAATCGTCGGCGCATCTACCGCAACCATAGCAGGCAAGGGCGACGGCGCTACACTAGCCACCCAAGCCAGCACCGCTTCCAAAGTATCCACTCTATCCAGCTGACTCAGTACAAGAGAATTTCCTATTCTCTCCAAACAACACAGCCCACTCGGACCGGACTGCCAACCCAAGTCAACACCGATAAATTTCATAGCAATCCTTTGTCACAAGTCGCCTAGAACTTGAACACAGTGCTAATGAGGCCTACTGTGCAAAATTCTACCAAAAGGTTCTAGATAGTAACACTTTGCGTACCAGCGCTTTGCGCATCATCTATCTGGATGTCACCATTCGGCATATCTACGTGCAAACTACTGACCGAATCTAAGATGCCGCTCTCTTCTTCTTTTCGCGACGTCTCGTAGTATTGATGATACACATACGAACCATCATCGCGATCCATCGAGCCATTAGCCACCATTCCCATAATAGGAACACTAGCGGTATACAGTTTATCCATCACTTGTGTCAGCTGGGAGAACTTAATTTCGCCCAATCGAGCTGTCAGAAGCAAGCCTTGTGTTCTCTTAGCGACCATAAAGCTATCGGCAATTCCGAGGAAGGGCGGCGTATCGATATTAACGACGTCAATCGTCTTATAGATCTGCTGGTAAAACGCTTCCATCTTCTTAGAGGAAAACACTTTCGCCGGATCGATAGCCGCAGAACCTGCTGGCATAAAGTACAGATTCTCATCCGCGCTCAAATGGGTCAGGCTCTCATTTAATGAAGATTGACCAACAATATAATCCGAGAGCCCCCTATGATTGGGAAGATTGCACAACCGGTGAAGCGTTGGATGTCTCAAATCTGCATCAATTAATAGCGTTCTCCGGCCCAAAGACGCAGTGGCATGAGCCAGATAGAAACTAACCGTACTCTTGCCCTCATTTTGCAACGCAGAACTGACAGCAAACGCCTTAATCGTACCTTGGGGTCCCTTCTGACGAATATTCGTCGCCAAAAGCTTAAACGCTTCTAGGAAAGGCCCCAGCGATTTTTCCGACTGTGGCCCATGTTCGAATGGAAAAGTCTGCCTAATAGCCTCATATTCCGGCAACATCAGCGCCTGTTCCTCCTCCAATCGCTGATTCAACGGAATCGTCCCTAAAAGCTGAAGTCCAGTAGCCTCCTTAAGCTCGTGTATGCTATGAACTTTACCTCTAATACGATCCACGAACAAAGCAGCACCCGACCCCAGCAAAGAACCCAACAGTACACCCAGTAGAAGACTGCGCTTACCGCTCTGAGAAAATGCCTGTGGTGTAGAGGTCGGTGTTAGTGTTTCCCAGGGTGTTTGTCGCTGTGCTGCGTCAATTCGCAGAGCCTCCCGCTTAGTCAAAAACTCATTCAAATTCGTCGCAGCAATATCCAAATCACGCTGAATAGAATTGTACCGACGCGTCACGGTTGATAGCGTCTGAATTCGCCCATCTAATGTGGCAATCGATGCTTGCAAAGCCTGATCGCGAGAATCCAGTTCACGAATACGACTAGCCAGCTGTTCTTGAACCCGAAACCCCTCTTGCTCCAGTAGCGGCTTTAGCTCAGCCCGCCGATCAATAACTACATCTATTTCCGGACTATCTTCTACATACACAGTTCGCAGCTGGGCAAGTTCACTATCTACTGCCAACAGCTGATCGAGCAAAGACTGATAGCGAGCACTTTCTGCCAGTGCAGACGTCGCGGCATATTCATCATCTACCCGATTCAGTTCATACTGCAAATCATCATAGAGTCCAGAAGCCTGCTCTATCTCCACCTGCAACCTCAAGCGTTCAGACGTAAATTGAGCCAGCTGCTGTGAGAGTTGTTCACCCTGCAATAAAGGATCGATCAGGTTAGAACTTTGACGAAGCGCTTCCAGTTCAGCTTCCAGCTCATTTACTCGAGCTTTCACAATGGGTAACTGTTCATCAACAAAATCAATGCCTCGATAAATATCGTTTTGGCGATCTTCCAAACTGCAAGTCTGGTAGGTCTGCAAAACTACATCCAATAAGGTTATAACTCGATTGGGATCACTGTTCTGATACTGAACAGTCAGCGTTTTTCCATTGTCATTAGGTGTGATTTTAAGATTTCTTGTCAAGCTCTTGTAATCAATATCTGGATATAGCTTCTGCAATGCCTCCACAGCAGGCTCCATCACGCGAGGACTTGTCAAAATCTTCAGCTTTGTATCATCTAGGGAACCGACGCCTACCGACTCCGATTGATTGCTCAATGCATCTGGATTAATCGTCGAAATAATTTGTGTTTCCAGAGTTACTGGCGGTGTGAGCAGCTCAAAGTTCGCTCGATAAACTGGCGTTTCAGTCATGGCCCTAGCGACGACCACCGAAGTTGTCAAAGCAGTTACGCCTGCTACCAAAAGCATATGGCGTTTGAGCACACCCGCTATGCGCCCTAGTTTTAACCCGCCTTCTTGAGATGGCTCTTGAACTTGAGCTCTTGACACCAGTATGTTTTCAGAAGACATTTTCTTAGCCCTTTTTCAAGCTGATAAAACAAGCGATCACAAAGCCTCTTCAAAGAAGTAGTAAAGCCTTTAGATAATTGCAGAGCACATGGTTTGCAAATAAATCATGTGCAACAGATACACGGTTACGACTATCAATTAAACAAATTAAAGATTGACGCCGGAATCGAGAAGAGCGAAAAGGCTCTACCCAAAGGTCTTACAACACTATCCAACGAATCTGAGAAACTAGCCATGCCCGAGCGACCCACAACAATCACATCGCTACTACGCAGCAACGGATTTTCTGACTCATCAAGCCCGGCTGCAAAATCCACATCTATAGAAGTTCGAGTCGCCGTTCCGTTAGGATTCAATCGAATTAATTCAACTTGTCCTTGCCTCGCTCGATTATTAAATCCACCAGCGGCCAGTATGCCCTGACTCAGCGGCGTATTAGGAGGAATCTCTATCACACCAGGGTTTTCAACTTCTCCAACAACATTGATGCGAATCTTCTCTGGAGAGAAGCTAGCACTAGCCGCTTCAGCCACTTCACTAGCAACTAGCGTATCTGCTTCAGGGATCAACACTGTATCTCCTTCTTGCAAAGCAATGTCTTTGGTAATATCTCCATCGGTCAACAGTGCCCATAGGTTCACATCAATCTCTTGTTGAGTCCCACTACGGGTTCGTCGATACACCTTCACCGCTCGCAAGTCTGCTTCCGGCTGAATACCCCCTGCCGTCTGAATCGCCTGGCTCAGCGTGGGTTGCCGTACACTTCCAGGAGAGCCATTCTCCCCTCCGGTAGTTCGACTCGTCACCACATGCGGCCCTGGTCTCAGCACTTCTCCCACAACAGCCACATTCAGCGACTGAACACCATTAGCAGCAAAGCTGGCCGCCGATAGCTGCAAAGATTCAGCAAAATCAAGGTTCGTTCTTGTGGGAATATATACAGTATCCCCATCTTGAAGCGCCAAATTATATTGTAAGTCTCCGGTATTTAAGAACTGCCACAAATCAGCGACCAACGATTGTGACCCACCCGTTCCATCAGGCCGTTGCACCACCACCTGTCTCAAATCAGCAGACTGGGTCACGCCACCCGCCGTTTCCAGTGCACTGACTAAAGATGGAAACTGCGTGCCCTCACGTTCCAAAACGTATTCTCCAGGCTTAGCAACTTCTCCTGCGATACCAACCCGCAAAGGCCGCGGTCTCACCAAAAAAAGCTCAATAATCGGTCTGCGAAGTCTCCTGGCATAAGCCTGTGAGATACTTTGTTCAGCCTGCTCCAAGGTCAGCCCAGCAACAGACACTCGCCCGACCAGCGACAGACTCAAGCTACCATCGATCAAGACTTCATATTCACTGCTGTGTTCAGGCAGCTGAAATACATCCACGCGGACAGTATCACCAGCACCTAACTTATAGTTCTCTACAGAGGGAAGTCCCGTCGTCACAGGCGTAATTGTCTCAGGAAGCGAATCTGCACTGACAGAGACAGTTAAGTTCACAGAAGGATTTGCATTTGAGTCATTAGCTTCAACACCCGACTCCAAAATTGGCAGAGGCTGTTCATCGTACTCAGCTGCACGAGCAGGCATCAAAAAAGCTAAGGACATACTCGAGAATGCAAGTGTTGATGAAAAGCAGAGTCCTGTAAGAACAACTTGCTCTATCTGATTTGAGACCTTCTGTAAAATCATAAAGATATCGGCAACTTATGGTTTCCGACTGTTGTAGCGTCTTAGTTGTAGCGTCTTAATAGTGTTTGCGTTAAGAAAGTTCTCCTTTGCGAGAGCGGTTCCTCAGCAAAAACACTTTATATTATACTTCTGTTTAATTAGCTGAAGCTTTTATCAGCCAGCCAAATTGAAGCCACATAACATCTTACAAATATAGAGTAGACAGATCCTGATACTAAATCATGATCTTTCACAAATGCTTGCAAAATATTTTCCTTCAACCTCAAAACACCACAACAATATTTTTTGACATTTACTTCTTGCTGTTTATTGTTCTATGAAGGATTGCGAAGACCAAATCTTGCATCCGTAGAAACACTCACCTGACGCTGCATAATTTTAGCGAGCGCTAGCTGTTTAAGTGCCAGATATATAAAAGGAGGAATGGTGTTTGAGTAGCGACCAAACAATCGCTTGGGTTCTTGAGCAAGTCGAAACGCCCATTCAAACCCAAGATTTCTAGTCCACTTGGGCGCATGCTTTTGTACACCAGCATATACCGGGAACACACCGCCAACACCTACCATTACAGACTTTATGCGGCCTTGGTGTGCTGCCATCCAACGCTCCTGTTTAGGGCACCCCAAAGAAACAAAGGTAAGACCTGCACCACTGCTGTTGATTCTTTCAACGGTTGCTTCGTCTTCTTCCGCACTCAATTGACGAAAAGGAGGAGACTCTAGTCCCGCAATTTTAAGATTGGGATACTCTCTACGTAGCCGTGCTTCCATCGCATCTAAAACAGTCTGAGTAGATCCAATTAGATAGATAGAAACGCCTTTCGCTTCACTAGACTTACAAGCTGCTTCAAAGATATCCATCCCCGCTACGCGATCCTGGAATTTCTCACCGAGTGATCGCATCATCCACACTAGCGGCATTCCATCTGGAGTAACAAGATCCGCTTTGTTAAGCGTGTTTCTAAGCCGGCCATCGTGCTGAGATTCCACCAACATGTGGACATTGGCCACACAGACAACTTTACTAAGACGCTGTTTTCCCCATTGAACCATCAAGTCAACTTGTTCATTAAGCTTAAGTGCTGTAACGGGCAAGCCTATGACATCAACACTAGGTAAATTCATTTTCATAATGAGTTCGGTGAAGAAAGTAAAAGAAAGTTAGGAAAGAAAACCTGAGCCAGCAAGGTTCTAAACTTCTAGAAACATCCCAGCGGCTACAAAGAGCTGTTCACTCTGATAATCGGGTTAGTAGAAACAAGCAAACGCAACGAGTAAAGCTAGAAAATCACGTGCATTTATATCGGGCCGCATACAACCGCAAGGACCTAAAAAGTCAGGTAAATACTTCTAGAATTTGTGTAAGAGAGTTCAACCTGAAAATGTACTGCCAGACACTCACTTAACAAGTCCATGAGTGACGACTGCGTGCTTTCGCATCAGCACTTAGTGCTTCCACCACCAAAATGGCTTCTAGTAAGTAATATCACCAACCGTACTTTCTAAAGTTCATTAGATTTACACACATACTTCAGTAAGCACACAGATTATTCATAACAAAATTCTTTTATCTCCTCATAAACACCAAATAAAACAACAAAATCAAATCGAGCGCTTCACAGCCCAAAACGGTTGAACTTCAGGCAATTCAGGCATATCAAATTTTCACTACATCACAAAAAAGCGGAGTTTATGTATTCGTCACAGCTAATATTCCAGACACTAGCTCTCCGTTTTTTATAAGAACAGAAGGAATGCACAACAGCAACACGTAAAAACACGCACAACTTTTTTTGTTGTTCAGCGTGTAAACACTTAAACAAACCCTCAGAGACTTTAAAGAAATGACCAATAAAGTTGTAAGTCGCTTTTTTTGAACTTAATGCAAAGTCTCTATTCACTACTTGGCAGTAGCTATACGTAGGAGAATACATTTAGGAGATAACCGAAAAGTAAATTCACGGAAATTCGCGACAAAAGGTGGTAGAGATTACGGCTACTCTTCAACAAACAACAAAAACTGTTGTTTAAAAAAGGCCACGACCCGCTACACACACACTACTGAGCCACACAAACCTCTCTTTATCTGAAACTTTCTCAAATCAACTATGAACAGTCTTTCAAATCTTGCACTAGAGACAAACGCATTTTCCGGTGACGGCAATATCGCAAGTAATTTGCCACAAAATCCTTCACTTATCCCAAACCTCCAACCCCCTACTTCAGCTAACGCGGGGCAGCTTTTGTTTATAGATAGTGCTGTTGAGAACTATCAGCAGATTATTGAAGCAGCCGCGACTGACATAAACGTCTTCATTATCGATCAGCAAAATGGCCTAGGACAAATTTCATCCATCCTAGCCAGCGGACACTATTCCAATATCGACAGCTTACATATTATTTCTCATGGTTCTGAAGGCTCTCTGCACTTTGGCAACACTGAGGGAAACGGCGCTATCAACAGCCAAAATCTAGATACATATAAAGACGAACTCATAGGCTGGGCCCAGCACCTATCTGACGATGCAGATATCTTGCTCTATGGCTGCAACATCGCAGCAGATGCCTCAGGTCAAGCCTTTATTGAATCTATTAGTCAGCTAACAGGCGCAGATGTCGCAGCCTCTGATGACATTACAGGTAACGCTAACGCAGGTGGCGATTGGACCCTAGAAAATAGCGTGGGATCCATTGAAACAGAGCTAGCCCTTAAGCTCGACGAACTTGCCGCTTTCTCAGGGACACTTTTACCACCTGGATTCCAAAATGAACTGGTCCTAGGCGGACTTACCCAGCCGCTAGCCCTCGAAAATATCTCGCCTACTCAGATGGCGATCGCATTTAGAACCGGTGAAATCCAAACCTTCGACCCGACTCAAGCAAACCCAACCCTCACCAACTACCTCACACTCACCGACCTCTACAACCCCGGTGGCAAAGAAGTAGGCCTACTCGATATCAAAATAGATACCGACGGCTACCTATACGCTTACTACACCAAAAAAGAAAATCCAGCCATCGACGTTGGCAGAGCCAGAATCTCTCGGTTCAACATGAACAATGCCAACCCGGTAGAAGAACTCGTTTGGCGAGACGTCCGCGATGTCCAATCTCCTGCGCTCCACCTCGGCGGCTCTATGGACTTCGGTCCCGACGGCAAAATTTGGCTCACCACTGGAGATAAGTTCCAGCAGTCAACTTCTCCAAACCTGTCCTTAGCCGGCGGCAAAATCATTCGTGTGAATAAAGACGGCAGTATCCCAGATGGAACCGATGGCTGGGCCGCTAACCCTTATGCAATTGATAACGACCCCAGCACGCTCGACTCCATTTGGGCATCTGGGCTCCGTAACCCTTTCCGCGCCAGCTGGGACTTAGTATCTGGACGTTTCTTCTTCGGTGATGTCGGCGGCAACGACAACAGCGGCACCGATGCCTCTTGGGAGGAGATCAATGTCGCCACACTCAGCGATGGCGGCGCATCATACGGCTGGCCCAGCTATGAAGGCTTCGCCCAGCCTAACGAGCCAACACCTCCAGCGAACTATATCGATCCAGTCTTTGCTTGGCAGCATGACGAAGGCGGCGCGGCGGCAATTGGGGGACTTGTTTATCGTGGCAATCTATTCCCCACACAGTACCAAGGGGCCTACTTCTATTCCGACTTCGTCTCTCAAACCATTGAATACATTACATTCGATGCAAATGGTAATGTCATTGGCGGAAATAGCGTTGCCAATGCTGCTAGTGGCGGGGGCACTGGCGGTAATACCGTCTTCGACACAGAGGTTGGAGCTGTCGTCGGATTTGAAACGGGACTCGATGGCGCACTCTACTACTTAGACGTCAACAAGCGGGGCTCTATCGGTAATAACCGAGGTGCTATCAAACGCATCACCTACAACGCTGCTGCTGGATCAGCACCTACCATCACGGGCCTGACTTTAGACCCCACAGAGCCCAATTCACCGCCTGTGAGCGCTCCGGGCACAGTAACCATCACACCTGGCCAAACCATTGACTTTACAGTCTCAGCAAATGATTTGGACGGCGACCCACTCACCTATCAATGGGATTTTGACCGTGATGGCATTTTTGACGACACTACATCTGTTGGCACCAACAGTTTCACCTACACAAATGCAGGCAGTTTTCAGCCGCTAGTCGTCGTCAGCGATGGTACGTCTTCTGATAGATCGGATGACAATTTCAATATGCTCATCCAGGTAGGGACACCACCCACCATCGACATTATCAGCCATACTCAGTCAGAAATTTTCTTGCGTGGTGGCGAACTCATCAACCTCACTGCGATCGCAAACGATGCTGAAGATGGCGCACTCACAGGTGCGAGCATCGACTGGCAGCTAGATCTCTTCCACAACGATCACGACCATCTAGATGCATCTTCCGCCGAAATAGGGAATACCCTGCCCTTCCAAATTGACACGACTGGACATGGCGAGTTTGGCAACACGTTCTATCGCATCACTGCAACAGCCACAGATTCTGACGGTCTCACCGCCACAGACACTATCATTATCCGTCCACTTGAAAGCATTTCCACCTTTACAACAAACTTTATTGGTACAGGATCACCGCTCCCAACGAGCGGGCACATCCGACTCGACGGTCAACCCTTAGGCTCCGACCCCTTCCTCTACGACAACGTCATCAACTTCCAAGATCCGTTAGAGGCCGATGTTAATGTCGTCGCAGCAGGTGCACGCTACGCATTCGTCAGCTGGTTCGATGGAACCACTACCACCTACTCGCCCAACTTATTGGCTGTTGTACCTGCCACAGATACGACATACACTGCCAACTACGATTTGGTGAACTATCTACCTACCGCACAGGACGATGCCTTCACCGTTGCAGAAAACAGCGGTAGCACAACACTCGATGTCTTAGCAGGCGACACAGACTTGGATGGCACACCGCTATCGCTCCTATCTTTCTCCCAGCCAACCAACGGAAGCGTCACTCGCGACAATAAAGGAACATTCAACGACACCACTGACGATGAGCTAGTTTACACGGCTCCAACAGGTTTTGTAGGAACTGAAACCTTCACCTACACCGTACAAGATGCCTTTGGCGATACCGATACCGCAACGGTAACAGTGCAAGTTGGCAATCCACCTGCCGTGTCACCTATCCGTGCCGGACTCGTATTAGAACTAGATGCGAATAGAGGCGTAACAACCAACGGAGGACAAGTCACCGCTTGGGCCGATCAATCTGGCTTGGGCAACGACCTCATTGGTGCAGGTAATCCTCAGCTAGCAGCCAATGCACTGAATAACCACAACACCATTCAATTCGATACCAGCGGAGATAAACTATCTCGCACTATCGATGAGCTCAGTGGACTGCCCGCAGGCGACAGCGATCGCAGCGTATTTATGGTCGCAAAATACAACGAAAATGGATACGGCGGCTTCGGCTACGGTAAAACGTCCAAGAACAACGCCTTTGGCCTAAATGTAGATTCAGAAGGAGAACTGCTAGTTCAAGGATGGGGGGCCAGCGATATTGATTCAGAAACAGTTGGCACAGGCGCAGGATGGCTAACCCAGGCCGCAATCGTTTCCGCAAACCCATCTGGCGCAGCAGCTGAAATCGTTAACCATTACAAAGACGGTGCGCTGATTGATTCTGACACCCGGAACTTCAACACGGTGCTAGAAACACTGGTAGTCGGCTCCAACCTAAAAGGAACAAACTCCATCGATATGGAAGTCGCTGAGATCCTGGTTTACGATCGAGCACTCAGCGAAGCAGAAAGGCAGCAGGTTGAAACTTATCTCCAACAAAAATACGCCCTCTCTGGTCCGCAAACGCCACAAACCCCTCAAGCAGGCGATGATAGTTTCACAGTCTCTGCCGACACGACCGGCAATGTGCTTAACGTCATCAGCAACGACAGCGATCCCAACGGTGACACGCTGAGTGTTACCAACACTAGCCAACCAGCTAATGGCACGGGCAGTATCAACGGTGGCCCAAATGGCATCGGCGTTGTCTACATCCCCAACGCTGGGTTTGTAGGCACAGACAGCTTCACTTACACCATCAGCGATGGCACCAATACTGATAGCGCTACTGTCAACGTCACCGTAGAAGCCCCACCCACAAACGGCAACACAGTACCTGTCGCCACTAACGACACCTTCTCCGTCACCGAAAACACCGCCAACAATGCCCTAGATGTTCTAGGCAACGATTCAGACTCTGACTTTGCCCCCGGTTCACTAGACTTCACCTCCTACCAAACCCTCACCACCGACGGTGTACTCAGAACCCAAACCCTCAGACACCTCACCACTGGCGGCGGCCTCGACAACGTCCCCTTCGTCTTCGACTCCACCACTGGTGGCGGCACCAACGCTCACTTCCACATGATGGGCGGCATGATGAGTTCTCCTTTCCTCACCCAGCACAACACGGGCGGTAACGGCACCACCATCGACTTCTCCATGCAGCGCGAAGATGGCCAAGCCTTCGCTTTCAACGGCTTCGACTACACCAGCGGCCTCTTCTTCCCGGGCACTAATGAAAACTTCACCGTCACTGGAACCGTCGCTGGCGGCGGCACCATCTCCCAAACCTTCGGACCTGCCACCACTGAGCAAACCTTCCAAACCGTCACACTCGATGGCCTTGGCTGGAAAAACATCACATCGGTCAACTTCACAGGCAGCGTTGCCGCGAGCGGCACTCAGGTCACTCAGGAGCTAAATCTGGATAACCTCAATATCGCTGCCCCTGGCAACTTGAACATCACAGCAGTCGGCGCAGCGAACAACGGAACCGTCAACATCAATCCCACAGGGGACGGCCTCATCTACACACCCAATGCAGGATTCTACGGCACCGATAGCTTCAGCTACACCATCAGCGACGGTATCGATACGGACTCAGCTATCGTCACTGTCAACGTACAGGACGACGGCATCCCCACAAACAACAACGGTGCCTACTTCAGCTTGAATAATGACCAAACCCTCGGGGGCACCTTCATCGCCAATGAAGACATCGCCTTCTTCGATGGCAACGTCTTCAGTCTCTTCTTCGAGGGCTCTGATGTTGGCTTCAACGGACATATTGACGCCTTCGATGTCATTAGCCCCACTGAAATTCTCATGTCCTTCAAAGCCACGACCACACTACCTGGCGTCGGCACTGTCGCAGATGGCGACATCGTCAAATTCTCCGCCACTTCCCTTGGAGACAATACCGCTGGAACTTTCTTTATGTTCTTACAGGGCTCACAGGTGGGTCTCACCGATGGCATTGATGCCCTCTCTCTACTCCCCGATGGCAGTCTCCTCATCTCCACAGATGCCAAGACAACGCTTCCTGGCATTGGCCAAGTGCGTGATGAAGATATCGTGCGCTTCACTCCCACTGTTGCAGGGGACTACAGCAGCGGCTCTTGGGCATTACACATGGACGCGGGTGAAGTTGGACTTGCCAGTTCCTCTGAGAATATTGACGCCCTTGCCGTTGACAGCAATGGCGACCTGCTCATCTCCACTCAGGGCAACTTCACTGTCCCTAACATCAGCGGACAGGATGATGACATCCTCCGATACACCCCCACCTCCGTAAACACAGGGAGCTTCGATGCAAACTTACTGCTAGATGGTGCAGCCCTTGGCATCAATGGCAACGATATCGTTGGGTTTGACTGGGCTAGCGCGATCGCACCCAACACAAACACTCCACCAACAGCTGTCAACGACACTGCCACGACCGATAGCGACACGGCCACCACTATCGACGTCCTCAATAATGACAGCGATACGCAAAATCCCATCACGCTCGACACCTTCACTCAAGCCACCAATGGCACAGTCACACTTGATGACAACGGCACAGCAGGCAATGCCAGCGACGACCGCCTCATCTACACCCCCAACGCTGGGTTTGTAGGCACAGACAGCTTCACTTACACCATCAGCGATGGCACCAATACTGATAGCGCTACTGTCAACGTCACCGTAGAAGCCCCACCCACAAACGGCAACACAGTACCTGTCGCCACTAACGACACCTTCTCCGTCACCGAAAACACCGCCAACAATGCCCTAGATGTTCTAGGCAACGATTCAGACTCTGACTTTGCCCCCGGTTCACTAGACTTCACCTCCTACCAAACCCTCACCACCGACGGTGTACTCAGAACCCAAACCCTCAGACACCTCACCACTGGCGGCGGCCTCGACAACGTCCCCTTCGTCTTCGACTCCACCACTGGTGGCGGCACCAACGCTCACTTCCACATGATGGGCGGCATGATGAGTTCTCCTTTCCTCACCCAGCACAACACGGGCGGTAACGGCACCACCATCGACTTCTCCATGCAGCGCGAAGATGGCCAAGCCTTCGCTTTCAACGGCTTCGACTACACCAGCGGCCTCTTCTTCCCGGGCACTAATGAAAACTTCACCGTCACTGGAACCGTCGCTGGCGGCGGCACCATCTCCCAAACCTTCGGACCTGCCACCACTGAGCAAACCTTCCAAACCGTCACACTCGATGGCCTTGGCTGGAAAAACATCACATCGGTCAACTTCACAGGCAGCGTTGCCGCGAGCGGCACTCAGGTCACTCAGGAGCTAAATCTGGATAACCTCAATATCGCTGCCCCTGGCAACTTGAACATCACAGCAGTCGGCGCAGCGAACAACGGAACCGTCAACATCAATCCCACAGGGGACGGCCTCATCTACACACCCAATGCAGGATTCTACGGCACCGATAGCTTCAGCTACACCATCAGCGACGGTATCGATACGGACTCAGCTATCGTCACTGTCAACGTACAGGACGACGGCATCCCCACAAACAACAACGGTGCCTACTTCAGCTTGAATAATGACCAAACCCTCGGGGGCACCTTCATCGCCAATGAAGACATCGCCTTCTTCGATGGCAACGTCTTCAGTCTCTTCTTCGAGGGCTCTGATGTTGGCTTCAACGGACATATTGACGCCTTCGATGTCATTAGCCCCACTGAAATTCTCATGTCCTTCAAAGCCACGACCACACTACCTGGCGTCGGCACTGTCGCAGATGGCGACATCGTCAAATTCTCCGCCACTTCCCTTGGAGACAATACCGCTGGAACTTTCTTTATGTTCTTACAGGGCTCACAGGTGGGTCTCACCGATGGCATTGATGCCCTCTCTCTACTCCCCGATGGCAGTCTCCTCATCTCCACAGATGCCAAGACAACGCTTCCTGGCATTGGCCAAGTGCGTGATGAAGATATCGTGCGCTTCACTCCCACTGTTGCAGGGGACTACAGCAGCGGCTCTTGGGCATTACACATGGACGCGGGTGAAGTTGGACTTGCCAGTTCCTCTGAGAATATTGACGCCCTTGCCGTTGACAGCAATGGCGACCTGCTCATCTCCACTCAGGGCAACTTCACTGTCCCTAACATCAGCGGACAGGATGATGACATCCTTCGATACACCCCCACCTCCGTAAACACGGGGAGCTTTAGCACCGACCTACTACTAGACGGTGCAGCGCTCGGCATCAATGGCAACGATATTGTTGGGTTTGATTTAGCCACACTAGGCAATGAAGAGAATGACTAACATCATCCAATAGTCAAAGCAACACTTGAGCACCATATGAAGACTGACGTCTTCATATGGTGCTCAAGACTGTCCAATATCTTTAACAGGGTCCGCTGTATTACGGACGCCAAAATACTTTGTCCATCAGCTCATAGGAAATTTACCGGAGCGAGCATCTTGGGCAAAGTAACAACAGCTGCCGTTTCGTAGAAAACCTTCTTCTAAGATCCGAAACGACAGCGATCGCACGAACAAGACAGTCTCGCTGGATTATGACTCTTCAAAAAAAGGCAACCAAGGGACTGGTCTGGTCCTTCCTAGAACGGTGGGGAGGACAGCTAATTTCAACCAGTATCTTCCTAGTCTTAGCTAGACTGCTCGGCCCGGAAACCTTTGGACTCGTGGCACTGGCTAGCGTCTTCATTGCCTTCATGACCGCATTTGTTAATCAAGGATTCGCGCCAGCCATCGTTCAAAAAGAAGAGCTCAGCGACAAACATTTGAATACCGCCTTCTGGTCGAGTCTATCAATTGGGTCAGTGCTATTTATCGCCACCATCGCATCAGCCGGACTGATTGCGCAGCTCTTTGGCGAGCCCGACCTCAAGCCAGTCATTCGCTGGCTCTCTGTCACATTCTTATTCATTGCACTCGAAAGCGTCCAAGTAGGATTGCTACAGCGCGGCTTTGCCTTCAAAAAGCTAGCAATTCGCTCACTACTGTCCACAGCAATCAGTGGCGTCGTCAGCTTAATTATGGCCTTGCTAGGATTCGGCGTATGGAGTCTGGTTGCTCAGCAGCTCATCAACAGAGGCGTCAATGTACTGGTGCTTTGGAAAGCAAGTACTTGGAGACCCGGACGAGATGTTTCCTTCGAGCACTTCAAAGAACTATCCTCGTTCGGCGTCAACGTTATGGGCGTCAATATCCTCAGATTTTTCAATCAGCGATCAGATGATTTCTTGATCGGATATTTCCTCGGGACCACAGCACTAGGCTACTACACAGTGGCCTACCGGCTGCTACGGCTCATGGTAAATATCTTGACGAACACAACCGTCTCCGTCGCACTCCCCGCATTCTCCAGGCTGCAAAGCAAACCTGCACAGCTGAGAAATGCTTTTTACAAAGCGACTCAGCTCACTAGCTTCATCTCATTTCCTGCATTCACAGCTGTACTGCTGTTAGCCCCTCAGTTTGTCGAAGTTCTTTTCGGAGAAAACTGGTCGCCAAGTATTCCCATCATGCAGGTATTAGTTTTCGCAGGCATCCTCCAATCAGTCTCCTACTTTAATGGAACCGTCATGCTGGCCAAAGGAAAGCCTTCGTGGCGGCTCTTTACCAACTTTTTGAATGCAATCCTGAATGTGGGTGGCTTTATCGTAGCCGTGCGTTACGGAATTGTCGCCGTCGCGATCGCCGTCGCCGTCAGTGGCTACATCGTCATGCCCGTCAGCCTTACGCTGATTCGTAAGCTCACAGATATCAAAATCTCGCAATATTTTCGACAATACTTGGGACCGCTCGCCGGTTCTGTCGCCATGGGCACGGTTATCGCCCTAATCAAGCAGGTGATCGCAGGCCAGCTCCCCCCACTCGCTATTCTCATTATCTGTTCTACAGCAGGTTTAGTAATCTATCTCGGCATCATTACTACCGTTAACAGAGATCTCTCAAAACGAGTCATTACTCTCGTAAAGCACGCAGCCCGTTAACTCAGTCAGTCACAAACACTGATTACATCAAACCATCTTGCACAGGACTCAAAACAACAAATCTGCATACGACATCAAATTACAAAGCCAGTGACACCGTATCAAGCAGGTAAAAACATGAAAAAAGCATTGAGCATCCCTCGAAAACTTATCCTCTTCTTAGGGCTAACCCTCACCTCACTCGTCCTCATCACAGCTATTCACCTTGCATTACAGGAAGACATCAATACGGGAGGTATTTTCGAGCGTCAACCGTTAGCACTCAACGCCTACGACCTACACGATTTGGGCGTTGTAGATGTTAACAACGATCAAAACCTCGACATCTTCACAACCAATCACAGTGCCCTACAAAGCCTAGCTATCAATCAAGGCAACGCACAATTCACCGAAGCACTCGCCGAGTATGGACTTTCCCAAGATGCTCAAACGCCTGGCGTAGAAGTGTCCAATATCAACATCTCGATGGATCAGCCCGGCCTGTATATTTACCGACGTGATCGCTTCCGCTGGAATAAACAATCCGCCGATAACGTCCTAGTGCTAGCAGCCCACCAGCCCAACAACGTAGATGCACCCATCACTGGAACACTCACCCTAGACTCAACGGCCAGCATTCTCAACAGCAACGGCTTTATCGCTAACGTACAAGCAACCAAAAGTCCAGAAGGGAACACGCGGTCGCGCATCGAATTTGAGGCATCAGGCGAGGGCGAACTCATACTCGAAACAGACCTAACCGCGCTGCCTACCTACCTACAGCTCAACGAAGCACTTCCGCCAAACAACGTCTTCCTCGGTACGCTCAAAACCCATCCCTTAGTCAACCTCTTCCAGCTTCGGTGGCGAGACCGACACGGCATCGCCTGGGCCGACATCAACGGAGACCAACAAATTGACGCCTTTATCTCGCGCGGTGGCCTCAAAGGAAACCTAGACATCGTTGCTGCCGCTGCCGACGACCCATCAGCCCCAGAGACACTCAGCGATGAACTCTTTAGTATCAAATCAGCACATGCCCAATCAAAAACAGCCAACTCAGGCATCACTAAAAACAACTGCCCCGCTCGGCAAACAGCATGGACCGACATAGACCAAGACAATAAGCTAGACCTCTACATCGTCTGCGGCAGAGGCGTTCCCCCTCTAGGCAATAGTCCCAACCAGCTATATCAGCAAACCAATAGCAATCGATTCAATAACATCGCCACCAAACAAGGCATTGACTTTCCAGAAAAAGGAATATTCGCCTGGATAGATATCAACAACGACAGCACAGCTGATTTCATCTGGGCCACCAAAGAAACCTTTCGCATCTTCCACAATCAAAATGGACAGTTAGAACTCGCACAAGAGATCAAAAACAAAGGCGGACAGGTCAAAAAACTATCCATCACAGACTTCGATATGGACGACGATCTTGACATCTTTGTCACCCGCGCCCAGGCAGACACGCTTTTGGTCAACCAAAACAACCAGCTAACACCTACTCAGCCCAGTAACATCGGTCTACCAAACAAAACCCTCACTGCCAACTGGGTCGATTACGACAACGATGGACTCATTGACTTCCACAGCGTGCCGGATGGTCTCTTTCACCAGTCTGCTAATCACACATTCCAAGCCACCCACCTTCTAGAAAACAATCCGCGACTTTCTAAACTAGTCTCTGCCCGATGCACTTGGTTTGACGTTAACAATGACGGCCATCGGGACATGCTAGTCAACACGAGCTACCGACCTTGGTGGCTTCGCATCATCGGAGCACTACCCGGCCTAGACGTTCCCGATCCCCGAAATTCAGAAGCAGCTCTCTACACCAACCAAATCGACAACGGCAATAGCTGGTTGGAGATCAATCTACAGGGCATATCAGGCAACTCGTCAGCTATTGGAGCACAGGTCAGTATCGAAAACAAACATGGCATACAAGGACTCAATGTAGGACACGCTGAAGGCGCTCACTTTTCTCAAGGCCATCACCGCCTTTACTTTGGTTTAGGCAAGCAAAAGACCATAGATACACTTAAAGTCTTGTGGCCCGACGGACAACAAGAAACACTTGAGAACGTAGCAGCCAACGAACTCATCACCATTACACAAACAACAAACGAACAATTAAGCCAGCCGTAGTCGCACACCATTTTGACAGAACGGGCCAAAATAGTTCGTCATCATCAGCGCTCAGCGGGCACCCTTGAATCAGCGATTGACTACCAGAGCTCCTTGTAGCCACAAAATTTGAATTCTTTGCATGATGATAACCACCTCCCCAAAAGAAATCGCCAGACAGCTCAGAAGACAGTGGCAGTACTTCGGACACTATCAATTGCACAACTTCGTCTTCATCCATATCAACAAAACAGCCGGGCGCAGTATCGGCAAATCTCTAGGATTGCCTTTCGAGCACAAAACAACTAGACGAAAAATTGAAGAGCTTGGTCGAGCAGAATGGGATAAACGCTTCACCTTCACCTTCGTCAGAAATCCATGGGATAGAGCCGTATCCCTTTACCACTTCCGAGTTAAGACAAATCAAACCAACCTCAAAACAGACAATATCAGCTTCGAAGACTGGGTAAAGCTTTGCTTATAGGAACAAGACCC
>ERZ1740067.589-NODE-589-length-28691-cov-7.835173_pt1 | contig 28691 bp, 24 predicted proteins | sample MGYA00581736_ERZ1740067 | MGnify/ENA primary metagenome ERZ1740067 (study PRJEB43018, sample SAMN04849236) | marine metagenome | isolation source: floating plastic debris | place: Pacific Ocean | collected 2008-08-27 | study: EMG produced TPA metagenomics assembly... | reverse complement strand
GGATCACGTCATGGACAAGGGCCGCCACCGCCCCCAGCGCAAACTGCCATTCAAACCTGAGCCAGATGTAGACCAGCACCGCGCCGATGGCCAGGATCACCGCAATCGCCGCTGTGGTGACCAATTCGCCCGAAACGGTCGGGCCGACGGATTCGACCGCGACAAACCGGATGTCGGGTACGGCTTCGGTCAGCGCGGCCTGGATGGCCCGGATGGCATCCGGTGTGATCGCCTCTTGCCCGTCCTGCGCCTGAATCGTCAGGCTGGCGACATTGCGTTCGGGCCCGAACGTGGGATCGAACACCTCGACAATCGACACATCCCCGAACCCCAATGGCGTGACCGCATCGCGGTAGACAGAGATGTCGATGGCTTGCGTGCTTTCCGTCCGCAAGATCGTGCCGCCCCGGAAATCGATGCCGAAGTTCAACCCCTGCAACGCAAAGCTGGCAAAGCCGACGATGATGAACAGCCCCGAAATGCCCAGCCACAGCTTCCACCGGGTGAAAAAGTCGATCGAGGTCTCTTTGGGAACCAGCTTCAAGCGCATCTCAGACCTCAATCGTTTTCGGACGGCGACGTTCGAACCACATGACAATCAGCAATCGCGTCACAAAGATCGCGGTGAACACCGAAGTGAGGATGCCCAGGCCCAGCGTGATAGCAAAGCCGCGCACCGGCCCCGAGCCCATGGCAAACAGGATGACGGCGGTGATAAAGGTCGTGATGTTGGCGTCCAGAATGGCCGACAGCGCCTTTTCGTACCCCAGCTCGATGGCGCGCGCAGGCCCCCGCGCCGACTTCAACTCTTCGCGGATGCGTTCGAAGATCAGCACGTTGGCGTCCACCGCCATCCCGACCGTCAGCACGATCCCCGCGATCCCGGGCAAGGTCAGCGTGGCCCCGATCAGCGACAACAGGCCAAAGATCAGCCCGATATTCACGATCAGCGCCACATTGGCGAAAAGCCCGAAAAGCCCATAGCTCAGCGCCATGAACACCAGCACCGCCGCAAAGGCGACGGCGGTGGCGATCTTGCCCGCATCGATACTGTCCTGCCCCAGCTCGGGGCCAACGGTGGTTTCGGTCAGAAACACCAGCTCGGCCGGCAACGCGCCCGCGCGCAGCAACACGGCCAGGTTCGTCGATTCCTCGACATTGAAGTTGCCGGTTATGATCCCCGACCCGCCGGGAATATGGCTCTGGATCACGGGCGCGCTGACCACCTCGTCATCCAGCACGATGGCAAAGGGCGAGCCGATGTTTTCCGCCGTGTAGTCGCCAAACCGCCGCGCGCCGGAGGTGTTGAACCGGAAATTCACCGCAGGGCTGCCGTTCTGATCAAAGGCGGGCTGCGCATCCACAAGGTCTTCGCCCGTGACCACCGGCGCACTTTCGATCACGTAGAACGTGCCCGGCTCGTCAATCGAGGGCACCAGCTTGTTGCCGATCCCCGCGCTCGCGTTTTCATCCGTTGTCCGGTTCACCACCGGGTTGAAGGTCAGCTGCGCCGTGGTCCCGATGATCTCCTTCAGCTCTGCCGCCGAGCCGATGCCGGGCACCTGGATCAGGATCCGCTGCGTGCCCTGCCGCTGAATGGTCGGCTCGCGCGTGCCGACCTCATCGATCCGCCGCCGCACGATCTCGAGGCTTTGTTGCACCGTCCGCTCGTCCGAGGCCAGCCGTTCCTCGTCGCTGAGCGTCACGATGATCGTGTCGCCCCCGGTCGAGCTGACAACGATGTCGTTCGCACCCACACCTGTCAGCGTCTGCACGGGCCGCGCCAGCGACCGCACGCGCGTCAGCGCGGTCTGCAGCCCGCTCGGCTCGCCGATGCGAATGCGCAACTCATCCGGTGCCGAAGGCTGCAATCGCAATGTGCCGATCGTCGCCCGCTCCTGCCGCAGCAGGTCGCGGATTTCCGGCCAGCTGGCCTCCATCCGGCTTGCATAGACCTGTTCGACCTGCACCTCGGCCAGCAGTTCCGCACCGCCGCGCAGATCAAGCCCGAGGTTCACGAGGCCCGACGGCAGCCAGTCCGGCCATTGCGCCCGCAGCCCCTGGTTCTCGGACGTGTCGGCACCCAGCTCGATCGCCTGCACCGCGTCATTGTGCTGCTCCACCCGGGTGTAGAACCCGTTGGGCAACGCCAGCACCAGTCCGAGCGCAACCAGCGCCCAGATCAGTACCCGTTTCCAGCCCTCGATCTGGAGCATTATTTCGCGGGCTCAGTCTTTGTCAGCACCTGCGCGATGGTCGACTTGACGACGCGCACCTTCACGCCTTCGGCCAGTTCCACCTCGACCTCGTTGTCTTCCTTGACCTTCGCGACCTTGCCGATCAGCCCGCCTTGGGTCACCACCTGATCGCCGCGGCGCAGGGCCTCGACCATGGCTGCATGCTCCTTGACCTTCTTTTGCTGCGGCCGGATCAGCAGGAAATACATGATCGCAAAGATCAGGATCAGGGGGATGAACTGGGCAAAGGCTTCCATGGAGGTGTCCTGTATTTGACGCGGATTCTGGCCCGCGGAAGGATTTGGCAGAACCTATGAGGGGGCGCGGCACTGCGCAAGGCGCAAAAGGCGGATTTGCAGCGCGTTGGCACGGCCAAAGCCCCTTCCCAATGACGCCCCCTCGCGTCAGGGTGGTGCGTATGGACGTGATCGATTTCTCCATACCCCAATGGCTGGTCACCGGCCCGGCGGCGGTCCTTGCCCTTGCGCTGGCTGCCTACCTTGTCTACCTCACGCTGCCGCAACACCGCAAAACAAAGCGCGGCGTGCCCAAGATACAGCATCAATTCGGGCTCAAGAGCCTGCCACCGACGCTGTTTTTGCTGGGCACGCTGTCGTGGTTGATCATCACGATCGTCCTGGCCTTCGGCCTGTTTGCGTTGATCATCGACATTATCGGCGCCGCGGTGCCGGACCGCAATGATGCGTCAACGGTTTGGGATTTCCGGTTTCGCATCGTTCAGATCACCGCGCTCACCACGGTCGTCGGCGCGCTCTTTGCGCTGCCCATCTCGATGCGCCGCATCCGGGTGTCGGACAAGGCCAACGAAAACACCGAAAACGCCCTGTTCAACGAAAAGATCAACGCCGCCACCGCAGGGCTTTATGCCCGCAGGCAGGTCAGCCTCCGGCAGGACGATGGCACCTATGTGGACCTGTGGGAGGATGACATCGTCCAGCGCAACGCTGCGATCGATCGCCTCGATGGGTTGGCCGCCGAAAACCCCGAGGAAAGCGCGCGCATCGCGCGCCTGCTCAGCGTTTATGTCCGCGAACTCAGCAAGGATCATCCCCCGCAAGACCCCCCGCCCATGCTGGCGATGGTCCGCTGGGCCAAGTCCCTCGCTCCCGTTCGGTCGGACATGGAAAAGGCGGCCCAAACCATCGGTCGGCTCAATCCCGTGGATCGCAGCACGCTGGGCAATGAAATCGATCTGCGCGATGCGAACCTGCAAGGGTTTGATCTGCAATCCGCCAATTTTGCCCGCGCCCGCCTGAGCGGCGCGCGGCTTGAGGGCGCAAACCTGTCCCACGCGCAATTGCAGCAGGCGGACATGTCAGAGGTCAGCATGGTTGGTGGAAAGCTTTTGCACGCCAACCTCGAACACGCGGTGTTGCGCCGCGCGGACCTGCGCAGTGCCGATTGTGGCGACGCCTGTCTGGCCTCCGCCGTCTGTGATCACGCAAATTTCTCCGGTGCGCTGCTGCACGATGCGGATCTGAGCCACGCGACCGCGCAACTGGCCGTGTTTGACGATGCCTTTCTGGTGGGCGCGCAGATGTCCGGGATGACGCTCGACGCGACGTCCTGTGCCGGCACCCTCCTGTGGTCCACGCGTTTTGGCCCTGATCTGAAATTGGGCGATGCGGACTTATCGCGCGCCTCGTTGCGTGATGTGACGCTGACGCGGGCAAACCTGTCGCGGTTCGATCTGGACAAGGTGTTTGGCGATGGCTCCGTCCGCTTGCCGGACGCTGCACCAGGCGATGCGCACTGGCCCAGCCACTGGGCCAGCGCTGTCCTGAGCGATCATGATTTCATGACCGCATGGGGCAATTGAACGCCCACGCCGCGGCTCAGAACACTTGCGCGAACCGTTCCGGGATACGGAACAGCTTGCGCGTCTTGGCCGACCCCCAGTTATAGCGGTTCTTGCCGGTGTCGATCTGCTGGCGCAGCGCGCGGCGAAACCGGCCGAGGCGGATATTTTCCCCAGCCAGAACAGAGCGTTCGAGGATCTTGGCATGGTCCTCTCCGGGCTTGTACCACGAGGTCATGCCCGCATAATTCTGGCTGACATCATCGTCGATCAGCACCCGCTCGGCCTTGTCCGCCCCACGTTCGGTGATGGTCGCGACATCAAAGAACTTGAGATGCAGCAGGTACAGATCGTCCGGCAAATGCCGCGGGCCCAGATCATTCGCGTGCCCGCCGGGCATGAAGTTTGCCGCAGACCGGACAAGGCACGGCTTGGAGTAGTTGCGCTTGGGCCGGAAGGTGCGCCGCTTGGACAGGATCGTGTCGCTTTCGGTGATCGGATCCGTCTCCAGATGTGGGTGATGGATCATGTCGAGGCACAAGGGCGCGATGTTGTGCGGTGCCGTCTCCGGATCCCAATAGCGCTCCTTGAGATGCGCCACGAGCCCCTCGGACACGTCTGGATCGACGATCACGATCTCGTCCACATCCGTCAGGATGACCCAGTTGTAGTAATGGCTGAGCCCCGCCACCAGATGGCTGAGCATCGACCATTTGCGGCGGTTGTACTTAAACAGGGTCGGATCGCGCGGCACGCCGATCACATTGGCCTTTTGCGCGATCTCACGGTGTCTGGGATCGTTGCCGTGGCTGTAGACGTAAAGGTTTTCTGGCCCGACCTGTGCCGCGTAATAATCGTACCACCGCTGGAGAAAGAAGTAGTCGCCATAGACGTTTGTGATCACGCCCAAGGGTTGCTTGGTGTTGTCCATCGTTTGACCTGCCCGGTGTATTGTCGTTGTTTTTTGCGGCCAAGGGTTCCGATAGACACATTTCCTGTCAAGCTTTTGCGTCCCGCCACCCTGCCCCCTTTTCCCAATCGTTGCATTGATGCATAGGGGCGACACGTTCCAGTTTTCGGAGAAGACCCATGCACGACATTCGCGCCATCCGCGCCAACCCCGACGCTTTCGACGCAGCCCTTGCGCGCCGTGGGGACGCTGCGATGTCGTCATCCGTGCTGGCGCTGGACGAGGCGCGGCGGGCCAAGATCCTCGCCGCCGAGACCGCGCAAGCCGAACAGAACAAGGCCTCCAAAGAGGTCGGTGCCGCCAAGGGCCGCGGGGACGAGGATGCATTTCAGCGTCTGCGCGCGCTTGTGTCCGAAAAGAAAGCCGAGATCGCGCAGATGCAGGAAGAGGCCAAGGCGCTCGATGTCGAGTTGACCGACGCGCTGGCCCGCATCCCCAACCTGCCCGCGGATGATGTGCCCGACGGCGCGGATGAGGCGGACAATGTCGAGGTGGGGCGCTGGGGCACTCCAAAAACCTTTGATTTCACACCAAAGGAGCATTTCGAGATCGCAGGCGTCGCAGCCTCGATGGATTTTGAAACGGCGGCCAAGATATCGGGCAGCCGGTTCGTGATGCTCAAGGGCGCTGTCGCCCGCATCCACCGCGCGCTGGCGCAATTCATGATCGACACGCATGTGGATCAAAACGGGCTCACCGAGGTGAACGCCCCCGTTCTGGTGCGCGACGACGCGATGTATGGCACGGATAAACTCCCGAAATTCGGCGAGGACAGCTACCGCACCGAAGACGACATGTGGCTTGTCCCCACCTCCGAAGTGCCGCTGACCTACACCGTCGCGGGCGATGTGCTGGACGCGACCGCCCTGCCGATCCGGCTGACGGCGCACACGCTGTGCTTTCGGTCCGAGGCCGGATCAGCCGGGCGTGACACGGCTGGCATGCTGCGCCAGCACCAGTTCGAGAAGGTCGAGATGGTGTCGATCACCCATCCAGACGCCTCCGAAGACGAGCAGAAGCGCATGCTGAAATGCGCCGAAAACCTGCTGGAAGCGCTTGAAATCCCTTACAGAACCGTTGTGCTCTGCACCGGTGACATGGGCTTTGGCGCGCGGCGCACATTCGATATCGAGGCGTGGTTGCCCGGTCAGGACGCCTATCGCGAGATCAGCTCGGTCTCGACCACCGGTGACTTTCAGGCCCGGCGCATGAACGCGCGGTTCAAACCCGCAGGCGGCGGCAAGCCGGAGTTCGTGCACACGCTCAACGGGTCTGGCCTTGCGGTCGGGCGCTGCCTGATCGCGGTGCTGGAGAATGGCCAGCGGGCGGATGGATCGGTTGTGCTGCCCGCGGTGCTTGGCCCCTATCTGGCGGGCAAGACCACGCTGTCGGCGGACGGCACGCTGACCTAGAAGAACCGCGCCAGGCTTTCCGGACGATAGTCCGGAAGGTCGCGCAGACGCGCGGCGGTGCTGTCATGCAGCCGCGTCATCTCGGTCGGGTCCCTGCGCCAGTCCAGCAGGCTCAGCGCCAGCTTGTAAAACCCGCCCGGATCGATCAGCCGCCGCGTGGCAAAGCGGTGGTCGGCGCCGTCCGCGCCCGGCGCTTTGCCCGGTCGCCAGGTGAGATCCGGCGCGCCCTCGACCACCCACAGCTTGGGAAAGACCGACAGCGCATCCGTCTTGGCGCTGCCGCCGACGATGGAATGATCCCCCACGAACCAGCGTTGCTGGTAGGGTGCGTCATCCGGCGGCGCGCTTCCGCTGAGCCGGTCGACATTGTCCCACAGCGCGGGTTCGTAGAACCGCCGCTGCTCGTCCGCGGCCACGGCGTGCCGCGCGCTGCGCACCAGCCGCGACAGGGTCGTGTCGTGAAACTGGTATTGCCGGTTCCAAAGCGATGCGACAGCGCCAAAGAGGGCCGTGGGGATGCCCCGCGCGCCCACCGTGTCCCACACACCCAGATACGCGATGTTCACAATCGGCACCGGCGTGGCGCGTGCATCGCTGTCATCCTGCGAGGTGGCAAAGCGCGTCGACATCGCCGCCCGCGCGGCCTGGATGCCCGGGGCATCCGGCGCGTTGCCCTCACCGCGCTTGCGGTAAAGCCGAAAGGCGCGGCGGATGCCCCGCTTGGACAGGTCGTCGATGATGCCGCATTTGCGGATCATCCCCGCAACCGAACGTGCCGTGAACGCCCCCCGGGAAAAGCCAAACAGGTAGATCTCGTCGTCCGGCTCATAGATTTCGGCGATGGCGGCGTAGGCCGCCTTGACCTTGGCGCCAAGGCCATAGCCGGTGGCCCCGCCCAGCACCCGGTTCACCCCGCGGGTCACGATGTTGGAAAACCGCGCGTCGTCGTTCACGCCCACGCCCGAGAAGTATTTGACGACCTGGCGCGACGATGTCTCGAGCGTCAAAGCCAGTTCCGGAAGGTGCGTGGTGTCCTCAATATCGGGCGAGTTCCACGTCCCATCGCACAGGATCACGATACGCTTCATGCGAAAAAACCTTTTGATATAATGGGTTGTAAAAATACTGGGGCCTAGTTTAAGGCGGATGCAACCATCGGTAAAGGGAGGCGCGCGATGCACATGGTCTGGGCCGGTCTGGTCATTGTTCTGACGCTGGCCTTTGCGGGCTCGACGCTGTGGGTGCCGGATTTCGGCGGGTTCGATCCGCAGGCCTTTCCGGTGGCGCAGGTCGATCCGCCGGTGCAGCCCAAAGGCTATGCCTTTGCGATCTGGGGCGTGATCTATCTGTGGCTGCTGGTGAGCGCGCTCTTTGGCTTTTGGAAACGGCGCGATGATGCGGATTGGCACAGGATGCGGCCGGCCTTGTGCGCCTCGCTGGCCGTCGGGGCGATCTGGTTGCCCGTGGCGGTGCTGAGCCCGATCTGGGCCACGCTCCTGATCTGGGCGATGCTGATCCCCGCCCTGATCGCGCTGTTCCGCGCGCCGCACGGCGACGCCTGGGCCGCCGCCTGGCCCATCGGCCTCTATGCCGGGTGGCTGAGTGCCGCGTCATGCGTGGCGATCGGCCTGCTGCTGGGCGGCTTTGGTGTTCTGTCCGAAGACCTTGCGGCGATTCTGATGATCCTTGTCGCGGCGGTGTTGGTCTATGTGCTGCAATCGCGCCTCGCACGGGCGCCCACATATGGCATCGCCGCGATCTGGGCACTGGTGGCCATCTTCGTGCAAAACGGGTTGGCCAGCACGCCCGGCCTGCTGGCGTTGATCGCAGGCTTTGTCCTGATCCTGCCGACACTCGAGGCGGCGCGCGGACTTTGACACAAAGTCCGGCTGTTTTCCGACGCGGAAAACCGCAGAGCCCACGGGTTGATCGAAGCGCCGGAAACCGTGTCGGTTTCCAGCCGTTTTCCGTGCCGGAAAACGCCTAGCTGCGCCGCCCATCCGTATGTTTGCGCAGCTTGGATGGCGCCGCCTTTTTGCGGCCCTTGAACGGATTGGCCGCATTCTGGCCACGCATATAGACGCGGATGGGCGTCCCCGGCATGTCAAAGTCGAGCCGTAAGGCATTGACAAGATAGCGATTGTAGCTTTCCGGCACCTTGTCGGGATGGCTGCACATCACCACAAATGCCGGAGGCCGCGTCTTGGCCTGCGTCATGTAGCGCAGCTTGATCCGCTTGCCCTGGGGGGCGGGCGGCGGGTGCGCCTCGATCATGCCCGACAGCCAGCGGTTCAGCGCCGCGGTGGGCACGCGCCGGTTCCAAACCTCGTGCGCGCGCAGGATCGCGCCATGCAACCGGTCAATGCCGCGGCCCGTCTTGGCCGACACGGTGACGAGCGGTGCGCCCTTGAGCTGCGGCAAGAGCCGCTCGAACGCCTCGCGCAGGTCACGCAGCTTGGCCTGCTTGTCCTCTTCAATGTCCCATTTGTTCACAGCCACCACAACCGCGCGGCCCTCGCGCTCGGCCAGATCGGCGATGCGCAGATCCTGCTGTTCGAACGGGATCGCGGCGTCCAGCAGCACCACCACCACCTCGGCGAATTTCACCGCCCGCAGCCCGTCACTGACCGACAGCTTCTCCAGCTTTTCCTGCACCTTGGCGCGTTTGCGCATGCCCGCGGTGTCAAAGATGCGCATGGGCGTGCCGTCCCACGTGGTGCGCAGGGAAATCGCGTCGCGGGTGATCCCGGCCTCGGGGCCGGTCAGCAGGCGATCCTCGCCCACGATCTGGTTGATCAGCGTCGACTTGCCTGCATTGGGTCGCCCCACCACGGCTACCTGCAGGGGCCGCGCCACCGTGGGCGTGCGGGGGCCGTCGTCATCGCCATCCTCCACATCCACGTCAACCTCGGGGCCGTGATCCACGGCCCGCTCGGCAAAGCCGTCCGCCAGAGGTTGCAGTTGCGCATACAGGTCGGTCAGCCCCTCGCCATGCTCGGCCGACAGGCGGATCGGTTCTCCAAGCCCGAGGCTATAGGCCTCGAGCACACCGCCATCCGCTGCCGATCCTTCACCCTTGTTGGCCGCCAGCAGCACATGATCGGCCCGTTTGCGCAGAATGTCGGCAAAGACCTCGTCCGTGGGGGTCACGCCCGTGCGGGCGTCGATCATGAACAGGCACACATCGGCCATATCCACGGCGCGTTCCGTCAGACGGCGCATACGGCCCTGCAGGCTGTCATCCTCGGCCTCTTCGAGCCCCGCCGTGTCAATCACGGTAAAGCGCAGATCGGCCAGCCGCCCCTCGCCCTCGCGCAGGTCGCGCGTCACGCCCGGCTGGTCGTCGACCAGCGCAAGGCGCTTGCCCACCAGACGGTTGAAAAGCGTGGACTTGCCCACATTGGGCCGTCCGACAATGGCGAGGGTAAAGCTCATCGAGAACCCCAGACAGGAAAACAGACGCAGCCCTTAGACCATCTTGCCCGCCCGCGAAAGGGGCGGACTTAGCGGTAGGCGATCAGATCGCCCTTGCGGTTGACGAGGTAGAGCGTCTGGCCCGCCACCACGGGCGCCGTCGTCGCACCCGCGGGAATGTCCGTGACACCCAAGAGCCCGCCCGACGCCGGATCAAAGCTGCGCAGGCTCCCGTCGGAGGAGGCCACGAGCAGGCGCCCGCCCGCCAGAACAGGCCCGTGATGGGCAAAGATCTCGGACCGGCGCGTCGGACGATCCCGGACGAATTGCGGCAACGCGGTGCCCCAGATGCGGCTGCCATCCTCGGCACTCAGGCGCAGCAACTCGTTGCGGTCGCTCACCAGAAACACGCTGCCCGCCACCGGCAGGACAGTGCCAAAGGCCCCTTCGGGTGCTGTCCACACCCGGGCACCGCTGCCTGCGTTGACCGCGATGGTGCGGCCCGCCTGGTTTGCGGCATAGATGACGCCGTCGGCCACCACGGGCCGCCCGGTCACGTCGTCGATCCGTGCAAGGGCACGGCCTGGACGTCCACCCAGCACCGACGCATCCCAGCGGCGCAAGCCGCCCTGGCTGAACACGGCCTGCATCTCACCCGAGCCAAAGGCAAAGACGGTGAGGCCATCGGCCACCACCGGTGCAGGCGCGCCCAGCACGTTGGTGCGGCTTTCCGACGACGAGATCTGCCAGGCAACGCGGCCGGTATCCTTGTTCAGGGCCCAGCCTGCGTCGTCACCGGCCACCACATAGACCAAATCGCCAAACACGGTGGGGCGCCCCGATGCGGGCGCGTTCAGATCCTGCGTCCACAGCTCCGCACCCGTGTCGGCATCCAAGGCTGTGAGCGCGCCAAACCCGGTCGTCACATAGAGCCGGTCGCCATCGGCGGCGAGCCCGCCGCCGGTGCCGTCGCCATCATCCGCGCCATCGGGCAGCACGTCGCGCTGCCACAGCAACTGACCGCCTGTCGACACGGCAGACACCGTGCTGAGGCTGTCGAGGGTGAACACACGGCCCCCCGCCACAACCGGATCGGCCACGATGCGGTGCTTGCGGCTGTCGCCCTGGCCGATCCTCACGCTCCAGACAGGGGCGAGCGTCGCGCCCAGGCTGGGGTGATCTGTGCGGAAGGCCTGCGTGCCCAGGCCCTGCGGGGCCTCGGCATTGGCCACCTGTGCGGGCAATGTGATGGCGCGGGCGGCGTCCGTGACCGCCTCGGCCTCCACTTCGGCGGGCGCGCTGCCGGACAGAACCGCGTCAATCGGTTCGCGCTTACCGGGCAGGATGACTTCCCGTTCGGCACAGGCGCCCAACAAAAGCGCGACCGCGCCCAGCCCAAGCGGGGCCAAGCCCAAGTTCCGGCCAAAGCCTGCGTGTCGTGCACGGGTCATGCCCATCGTCCCGCCCCTTAGTTTTCTGCCGCTGCGTCCGTATCGTCTTCGGCGAGCGTTCCACCTAGTGCCACAATCGCCTGTAGGGCGCGCCGTTGCAAGCCCGCGCTCGCTTCGGCGTCATCCAGCAGCGGGCGCAGACGGTCCAAGGCGGCCGCCACATCGCCGGTTTCAACATCGATCAGGGCAAGTTGCTCTTCGGCCAGCAAGCGGAAGGGCACGCCGGGCACGGCCAACGCGTCGAAGCCCGCGCGGCGCGTCTCGATATCCAGCGTATCGCTTTGTAGCAAGAGCGCGCGGAAGGTCGCGATCTGGCGGTAGATCAGCGGCGCGTCGGCCGCATTCTGCACCTGCTCAAGTGCTGCGACAGCGGCCTCCGTATCGCCTGCATCGGCAAAGGCACCCGCCTGCAGCAGGGCCAGAACCGCTTGGCTTTCGGGCGTGTCTGCGCGCACTTCGGCAAGGGCGGCGGCACGATCACCGGGCGCATCATTGTTGAGCGCGTCCAGCATCGCATCGCCCAACGCTTGCGCTGCCGCTTCGTTTTGGGCCTTGCGATACTCGTTGAACCCCGCCGCGCCGACGATCAGCACGATGGCCAGAACGGCGATCCACCCGTAGCGCCGCAGGTAGCCGTACAGCCGGTCGCGCCGCACTTCGTCGTTCACCTCGTCAATGAAACTGTCGGTATTGCTCACGCCCTGCTCCCCGGCTCAGCGGGCCGGTTCTCGACCCCATTTGCGGGCCTCTCTTATCGCGCCCCACACGCCAAGCCAAGAGCGTGCAGGCCCAGCTTTGCCGGTGGCAAATTGGGCGGATTGCGTCCGCGCCGCAAAAAAAGTAATCTGAACTGGTTAGTTTAGTCGTATCTACTCTTATATCGGGGTGAAATACCACGGCCGAGTGTGCGAAACGAACGGGGAAATTGAAGACCATGCGCGTTGTGTCATTGATCCTGGCTGTTCTGGTGGCAGTGGGGCTATATCTTTGGGTCATTGAACGGGAACGGACGCTCGCCTTTATCGCCGAACAGACCAGCGGCGGTGACACCGCCGCCGCCGAGGCGCCGGACGATGGCGAACCGGCCGCGGCTGCCGCCGCCGCCGAAGGCGCGCCTACCGAAGGGATGATCAAGGTTGTCGCCCGCCGGTCGGTCGCGCGCGAAATCGACAGTGCCGTGGTGCTGCGCGGCCAGACCGAAGCGGCCCGCGAGGTCGAAGTGCGGTCCGAGACCACATCCACCGTCACCTCCCCGCCCCTGCGCAAGGGCAGCTTTGTCGAGGAAGGGCAGCTGATGTGCCAGCTCGATCCCGGCACGCGCGGCTCGACGCTCGCGGAAATGCGCGCCCGCGCCGCCGAGGCGACATCCCGCAAGCTCGAAGCCGAGGCGCGCGTGCCCGAAGCGCAGGCCCGCGTGATCGAGGCCCAGGCGCTGTTGGACGAGGCGTTGGTCAATCAGAACGCAGCCCAGCGGCTGAGCGTTGATGGGTTCGCCGCCGAAACCCGTGTGAAGAATACCCAAGCCGCCGTTGCCGCCGCCGAAGCGGCCGTTGAGGCCGCCCGCGCAGGCGTCACCGCGGCCCAATCCGGCATCCAATCCGCCGAAGCGACAATCGAAAGCGCCATCGCCGCTGTCGCCTCGGCCGAGAAAGAGCTGGAACGGCTCGACATCCACGCCCCCTTTGCCGGACTGCTGGAAAGCGACACAGCCGAGCTGGGCAGCCTGCTGCAGCCGGGATCGCTCTGCGCCACGATCATCCAGCTTGACCCGATCAAGCTGGTGGCGTTTGTGCCCGAGACCGAGGTAACCCGCGTCAAGGTCGGCGCGCAGGCCGGCGCACGCCTGGCCGCAGGCGGGCAAGAGGTGGTGGGCACCGTCACCTTCCTGAGCCGTGCGGCGGACGAGACCACGCGCACCTTCCGGGTCGAGATCGAGGTGCCCAACCCCGATCTGGCCATCAGCGACGGTCAGACCGCGGATATCGCCAGCTCTGCCGCGGGCGCCAAGGCGCATTTGTTGCCCCCCTCGGCGCTGACACTGAACACCGAGGGCGCGATTGGCCTGCGCACCGTCAATAACGCGGGCGTCGTCGCCTTCAACCCCGCCATCGTTCTGCGCGACACCGCGCAAGGCGTCTGGCTGACCGGGCTTCCGGATGAGTTGAACGTTATCGTTGTCGGGCAGGAGTTCGTGACCGCAGGTGTCACCGTCGCGCCCACCTATCAGGAGCAGACCCAATGACCGGTATTGTCGACTGGGCCGCGTCGCGTGCGCGGATGGTGGTTGCCTTTATTTTTCTGTCGCTCGCCGTGGGCACCTTTGCGTATATCAGTCTGCCCAAGGAAGGTGAGCCCGATATCGAGATCCCGACGCTTGTGAGCTCGCTGCCGTTCCCCGGCATTTCCGCTGCGGATGCCGAGGATCTGCTGATCCAGCCGATGGAAACCGAGCTGTCGGACCTTGATGGGCTCGACAAGATGACCTCACCCGCCGCCGAAGGCTACGCCAACGTGGTGCTTGAAATCGAGAACGGCTGGGACAAGCCGCAGGAGATGGCCGAAGAGCGCGACGCGATGGACAGCGCCGAGGCCGAATTTCCCAGCGGATACGAGCAATACACGCTGGACGAATTCAACTTTTCCGAATTTCCGATCATCATCGTGAACCTGAGCGGCCCGGTGCCCGAACGCACCGTCACGCGCGTGGCCAAAGACCTGCAGGACGACCTCGAGGCGCTGGATGCGGTCCTCGAGGCATCGCTTGTGGGCAGCCGGGACGAGATGGTCGAGGTGGTGATCGACCCCCTGCGCCTTGAGGCCTACAACGTCACCGCAAGCGAACTGATCGGCGTCGTGCAGAACAACAACCAACTGATCGCCGCCGGTGAGATCGAGACCGATCAAGGCGCGTTTGCGGTCAAGATCCCGTCGTCCTTCGACAATGTGCGCGACGTCTACGACCTGCCGGTCAAGACCAATGGAGACCGCGTGGTGACGCTCGGCGATCTCGCGCGCATCAATCTGACCTTCGAGGATCGCACCTCGACGGCGCGGTTCAACGGCGACGACACCGTCGCGCTGCAGGTCGTGAAACGCAAAGGGTTCAACCTGATCGACACGGCCACGCTGGTCAAAGAGGTGGTGGCCGAGAAGTCGGGCGAATGGCCCGACGGGCTGCGGGCCGCGGTCGAGGTAGGCACCTCGAATGACACCAGCCGCGAGGTCGCCTCTATGGTGGGGCAGCTCGAAGGGTCGGTGCTGACCGCGATTGCGCTGGTGATGATCGTATCACTCGCCTTTTTGGGGCCGCGCGCGTCGATCCTCGTGGGCTTTGCGATCCCGACCTCATTCTTGCTCTGCTTTGTGCTGCTGGCGATCATGGGCATATCCGTGTCGAACATCGTGATGTTTGGCCTGATCCTGTCGGTGGGGATGCTCGTCGACGGTGCCATCGTGGTGGTCGAATACGCCGACAAACGCCAACAGGCGGGCGTGGGCCCCATGCGCTCGTACGTGGAGGCGGCGCAGCGCATGTTCTGGCCTGTAGTGTCGTCCACGGCGACGACGCTGTGTGCGTTCCTGCCCATGCTGTTCTGGCCCGGTGTACCGGGCGAATTCATGGGGATGCTGCCCGTCACGCTGATCTTTGTCCTGTCGGCCTCGCTGATCGTGGCGCTGATTTATCTGCCCGTGCTGGGCGGTGTGATCGGACGCCTGATCGACTGGTGTGGCACGCAGATGTACCGCATCGCCGCGCTGCCGATCCTCGCCCATATCGGTGTGGCCATCGTGGCAGTGGTGATGATGTCCAGCGCCCTCGGTATCCAGCCGCTTATCGGTCAGGTTCAGGCCGCGTTTGGCGCCATGGATGGCCAGAACATCTGGGGCTCGGTCCTGCCGACCTTCTTTGACGTGTTCCTGCTTGGCCTGCTGCTGACCCTGATTGTCGGGCTGCTGCTGGCCGGGATTGTGACCGCCTTGATGTGTATCGGTGCCGTGTTCAACCGCATCGGTGGTGGTGCGGCCTGGGCGGCGCGCGCCGTCTTCGGCGAACGCAGGCGCAAGGTACGCTCGGGCTATCGCCGCTCTGGCTTTGGCTATGTGATTCAGGGCATCGTCGGAAACGCCATGATGCCGCTGGTGATGGTGGGTGTGGTGTTCATCTTTGTCGGCACCACGCTGATCTACTTCATCAACAACAACAACGGCGTCGAGTTCTTTGTCGAGACCGAGACCGAGCAGGCCATCGTCTATGTCATGGCCCGCGGCAATATGAGCCTCGAGGAAAAAGACGCACTGCTGCGCCAGGTCGAAGAGCGTGTGGTCGCCCACCCCGGCATCCGAAGCACCTTTGCCTTTGCCGGGTCCGGTGGTCTGAACGCCAATACCGGCGGCGCGTCGAACCCGCGCGACACCATCGGACAGGTCCAGATCGAGACGATCCCGTGGGAAGAACGCCCCGAAGCGATCGAGCCGTGGTTCACCCTCCCCTTCACCGACTACGTGGTGATGCGCGAGATCAAGGCACCGGATTTCGACGGTGACTATGTGCTGGACGAGCTGAGCGCCGAGCTGAGCGGCATTCCCGGCATCCGCACCGAGGTGTTGCCGCTGGCCCAGGGCCCGGCATCGGCCAAGCCCGTGCACCTGCGCATCAAGGGCGACAACTGGGACGACCTGCTGCAAGCCGCGGGAGTTGCGCGCGCGCAGTTCGATGCGACCCCGGGCCTGATCCGGATCGAGGACACGCGCCCCCTGCCCGGCATCGACTGGCAGATCGACGTGGACGTGGAAAAGGCCGGCCGCTACGGCGCGGACGTCGCAACCGTCGGCGCGATGGTGCAGCTGGTCACGCGCGGCCTGCTCCTTGACACGATGCGCGTCGACAGTTCGGATGAAGAGATCGAGATCCGCGTGCGCCTGCCCGAAGAAGACCGCGTGCTCAGCACGCTCGACACGCTCAAGGTGCGCACCGGTGACGGGCTTGTCCCACTGGCCAACTTCATCACCCGCACGCCGGTGGCGGAGCTGGCGCAGATCAACCGCGTGGATCAGCAACGCTACTTTGACGTCAAATCCGACGCCATGGACGGTTTGCAAAAGCTGGTCGAAACGCGGGATGTAGACGGCACGAGCGTCGAGCAGACCCTGGCGACATTGCGCCCCTCCCCCACGGGGCCGATCACGTCCGAGGACGGTTTGACCTATGCGGTGATGGCGCTGGATACCGCCGCGGCGGGCCGGAACGTGGTGGAGGAATTCGAGGCGGGCGATCTGCGGATGGTGCCGATCAACGCGAATGAACGTGTGGCCGAGCTGACCAAATGGCTCGAGACCGATCCGTTTCCGGTGGGTCTAGAACACGAATGGACTGGCGACCAACAGGATCAGGAAGAATCGGGTGCGTTCCTGGGTCAGGCTTTTGCCGGTGCGCTGTTTTTGATGTTCATCATCCTGCTGGCGCAGTTCAACAGCTTTTACAACGCGATCCTCGTGCTGCTGGCGGTGGTGCTGTCCACTACGGGCGTGCTCTGGGGCATGCTGATCATGGATCAGACATTCTCGATCATCATGACCGGGACGGGGATCGTGGCGCTGGCCGGGATCGTGGTGAACAACAACATCGTTCTGATCGACACCTACCAGGAATACGAACGTTACATGCCACGGATCGAGGCGATCATTCGCACCGCGCAGGACCGGATCCGGCCCGTGCTGCTGACAACGATCACCACGATGGCGGGGCTTGCGCCGATGATGTTCGGCCTGAGCCTCGATTTCGGCGGTGGCGGCTACACCGTCGACAGCCCCACGGCGCTGTGGTGGAAACAGCTGGCCACGGCCGTCGTCTTTGGCCTTGGCATCGCAACGGGTCTGACGCTGATGGTGACGCCATCGATGCTGGCGATGCGCGTGTGGATCGTGACCTATGCGCTGTGGTTCAGCCAGCTGCTGGCGAAACTGTCGCTGGGCCGCGCCAGCTCTGCCGCGCGCGACTGGGCGCTGTCACGGCAGGCCGAGCGGATGGACAGCCAAGAGCTGGTTTGGGATTTCGACGAACGCCCCGCCCTGGATCAGTCGCAGCCCGAACTGCCCCTGTCGAACGCGCCACTCAAAGCGGCCGAGTAGTCGGTTTCCGCCCCGGAAACCGGCTGGAAATCGACACGATTTCCGCGGTGCGCCCGATTTTCCGCGTCGGAAAATAGCCGGAAAACGTGTCGTTTTCCGTCACGCCTCTTCCGCTTGCTGCCGGGTCCACAGCTGGGCGTAACGCCCGTCCTGCGCCAGCAGATCGTCATGGGTACCTGTCTCGACGATCTCGCCTTGCTCCAGCACCACGATCCGGTCCGCTTCGGCAATCGTGCTGAGCCTGTGCGCAATCGTCAGCACCGTTCGCCCCTGCCCCGCCGCACGCAGCGCGTCCTTGATCTCTTGCTCGGTGTCGGTGTCGAGCGCGCTGGTCGCCTCGTCCAGCAGCAGGATCGGCGGGTTCTTGAGCAGGGTGCGCGCGATGCCCACCCGCTGCTTTTCCCCGCCTGACAGCTTCAGCCCGCGCTCGCCCACAGCGGTTTCATAGCCTTCGGGCAGACCTATGATAAAGTCGTGGATCTGCGCCGCCTTGGCCGCGTCAAAAATATCCTCTTCGGTCGCATCATCGCGTCCATATGCGATATTGTAGCGGATCGTGTCGTTGAACAGCACCGTGTCCTGCGGCACCACGCCGATGGCCGCATGCAGGCTCTCTTGCGTCACCTCGCGCACATCCTGCCCGTCGATGCGCAGCGCGCCCGCGCCCACGTCGTAAAACCGGAAGAGCAGCCGCCCGATGGTCGACTTGCCCGATCCGGTCGAACCCACGATGGCCACGGTCTGGCCGGGCTCGGCCACCACCGACACCCCCTTGAGGATGGGTCGCGTGCCGTCATAGCCGAAATGCACATCATCCAACTCGACCCGCCCGGCCGTCACGTCAAGTGCGCGCGCCTCTGGCGCGTCCTTCACTTCGGCCGGTTGTTCCAGCAGATCGAACATCTCGCCCATATCGACCAACGCCTGCCGGATCTCGCGATAGACCGTGCCAAGGAAATTCAGCGGCATGGTGATCTGGATCATATAGGCGTTGACCATCACGAAATCGCCCACGGTCAGGTTGCCGTTCTGCACGCCGATGGCGGCCATGACCATCACGGCCACAAGGCCGCCGGTGATGATGACGGATTGGCCGAAATTCAGAAATGCCAGCGAATAGCTGGTCTTGAGCGCTGCCACCTCATAGCCCGCCATGGCCCGGTCATAGCGTTCGGCTTCGCGCCCCTCGGCGCCGAAATACTTCACGGTTTCAAAGTTCAGCAGGCTGTCGATGGCCTTTTGGTTGGCGTCGGTGTCCTGGTCATTCATGACCCGCCGCAGCTTGACCCGCCATTCGGTCACCGCAAAGGTGAACCAGACATAAAGGCCGATGGTCAGCGCCACAACGCCCAGATAGGACACATCAAAAAGGATCGTCAGAACCACACCGATCATCAACAGCTCAAGCACCAGCGGCCCGATAGAGAAGAGCAGGAAGCGCAGCAGGAACTCGACACCCTTCACCCCGCGCTCGATGATGCGGCTGAGGCCGCCGGTCTTGCGGGTGATGTGGTAACGCATCGACAGGCGGTGGATGTGCTGGAACGTCTCGAGCGCGAGCATCCGCAGCGCCCGCTGCGCGACCCGCGCAAAGATCGCGTCACGCAGCTGTTGAAAGCCTACATTCGTCAGGCGTGCGGCGCCGTAGGCCACGGTCAGACCGATGGCGCCAAGCGCCAGGTCCGACACGCCCTCGCCCCCCAGCACGTTCACCGCGTCACGGTAGAGGATCGGGGTGTAGACCGACACAACCTTGGACAGGATCAGCGCCGCCATCGCCAGCACGACCCGCTGCTTTACCCAGGGTTTGTCGGCAGGCCACAGATACGGCACCACCTTGCGAACCGTGCGCCAGCCGGATTCGCGTTCCTGTGCAGACACATCCTCTGCGGGGTCAGGTGTCGGGGTCGCTTGGCGCGCCTGGCTTGTGCTGCGCGGGGCAGCCGTGTCACTGGGCATCTTCGGGGCAGTCCCTTGTCGTTGGGACCTAGAGCATAGGGCGATGACCGGGCAGTGACCAGCGCAGGACGTCAATCAGGCAGATCAAAAACCTGGCCGGGAAAGATCAGGTCCGGATCACGGATGTTGTCGCGGTTGGCGTCGAACACCTGCACATAAAGCCGCCCGTCGCCATAACGCTCGCGCGAGATACCCCAGAGCGTGTTGCCCGTCTGAACCGTGATACGCTTGGCCGGGGCCGCCGCGTCATCGGCCTGCGCAAGCAAGACTGGATCTTCGCGCTGAAACGGGGTCTCGACCCGGCTGGTGACATCGCCGGTCTCGTCCAGTTCGTCCACCCGCAACGTATACACCCCCGTGTCGATCTGCGGCAGCGCACCGCGCCAACGCCCGTCTGTCCCCACCTCGATCTCTGCGATGGGGCGGTTGTCGATATAGACGCGCACCGTTTCCGCGTCGCTCTGGGCGCGACCGGCCAGCTGAACATCGCCTTCATCCGAGTAGCTGATGGCGTCGATTTCGATGTTTTCCAGCGCCTCCGGGGTTGTGCCGCCCAACACTTCGACCCCCTCGTCGGTGGATTTGAGGATCGCCGGCGGCGGTGACGCCTGTGCCACCGCTTGCGCGGCATCGCCGCTGTCCGAAAGGACGGATGCGGTATCCAATGTCAGTTCCGGTGCCGCCTGATCACTTCCGGTGGTGACGCGCGCAGCAGGGTTGGCCGATGCAATCGCCTGTGCGGCGGGCGCGGCGGCTGCATCCTCGGCCACGGCTTGCGGCGTTTCTGTCGTTGCGGCCGCGGGCGCCGGGTTCGTGTCACGCGCCGGTTCGGACGAGCCAGGCGCGGGTTCAGCTCTGGCAATCGTTTGGGCAGCAGGCGGCGCAGGTGCGGCCGCTGCGTCAGGGGCCTGAGGCGCAGGTGCGGCACGCGCAACGGCAGTGCCGACAGAGCCCGCGACAGGCGCCAGGATCACCTCGTCCAGCGATGCGATATCATCATCCGCATCGCGCTGCGTGATGGTCAGCACCTGGGCTTCGGGGTTGGGTGCGATGGTCGTCACGGCGGCAAAGCCGCCCGCCGCATCCGCCATCACCTCGATATTGGCAACACCATCGAGCAGTACGGTGACCTTGCTGCCCGGCAACGCGCGCCCGGCGACAAGCGCGAGGCCATCCGCCTCAACCCGCACCTCATCGATCGAGGGCGGTCGGGGCGTGTCGCTGGCTGCCGGTGGTTCGGCCTCGGGCGCGGTTGCCTCGGCCGGTGCTGCTTCGGGCTGCAAGGCCGCCTGCTGCGGCGTGTCGGGGTTGGGCGCCGGCGCCGTCAGGGTGTTGACGTAGAGCCCACCGCCAATTGCCGCAGCGGCCACGACCGCGGCGCCGACCAGGAGGCCGCCATTCGATCCCATCACTGCCGCAAGTCTGGACATTGCGCCCCTTTCACCAATCCTGCTGCCTGCAGGCGCGTTGCGCTTGCATATCAGGCGCGGATAGAACGGTCAAAACACGAGCCCGTCCAGCGTTCGTGAAGAAAACCGGGGGTCAGCGATGTCGAAACTGTCAGTCTGTGTCTATTGCGGCGCACGCGCCGGGGCACGACCGGTCTATGCCGAGGCGGCAGAGGCGCTTGGCCAGGGCCTTGCCGCGCGGGGTTGGCGGCTGGTCTACGGTGCCGGTGATGTGGGCCTGATGGGCACCGCCGCGCGGGCGGCACAGGCAGCTGGTGGGGATACGTTCGGCGTGATCCCGGCCCATCTGGTGGCGCAAGAGGTCGGCAAGGCCGACCTCGCGACCTACGTGGTCACCGAAACCATGCACGAACGCAAGAAGGTGATGTTAATGAACGCACATGCCGTTGTGCTCTTGCCCGGCGGTGCCGGGTCGCTCGACGAGTTCTTCGAAGCGCTCACATGGCGGCAGTTGGGGCTGCATGACAAACCCATCGTCCTGGTCAACACAGATGGGTATTGGGACCCGCTGCGCGGCCTGTTGGACCATGTGGTCAGCGAAGGCTTTGCCGATGCGTCCCTGATGGATTTCATACAGACGGCGCCCGATGCCGGAGCGGCCCTCGACCTGCTGGCCAAACGACTGGCCTAAGGCGCCCCGACGTCGGGGGACAAAAAAGCCCCGCCCAATGCCTTGGGCGAGGCCGATCGCTTAGATGCGCGCGCGGCTCACATACGGCTGGCGACGTTTTCCCAGTTGACCAGATTGTCGAGGAAGTTCGTCAGGTACGCGGGGCGCTTGTTGCGGAAGTCGATGTAGTAGGAATGTTCCCACACATCGCATCCCAGCAGCGCCGTCTGACCAAAGCAAAGCGGGTTCACGCCATTCTCGGTCTTGGTGACCTTCAGGCTGCCGTCCTTGTCCTTGACCAGCCACGCCCAACCGGACCCGAACTGGCCCGCACCGGCGGCGGAAAACTGCTCTTTGAACGCGTCGACCGATCCAAAGCTGTCGGTCAGCGCCTTCTCCAGCTCACCCGGCATGGACGAGGCGCCGGGCCCCATCATTTCCCAGAACTGGTTGTGGTTCCACAACTGGCTGATGTTGTTGAAAATCCCGTTCTGCGCAACGGCGTTCGCGTCGTAGGTGCCGACGATAATCTCCTCGAGGGACTTGTCGGCCCATTCTGTGCCTTCGATGGCCTTGTTGCCATTCACCACATAGGCGTTGTGGTGCAGGTCGTGGTGGTATTCCAGCGTCTCTTTCGACATGCCATTGTCCGCCAGCGCGTCGTGGGCATAGGGAAGATCGGGAAGTTCAAAAGCCATGATGGGCCCCCATTGTTCATCGTGCAGTCCTGTGCCTGACAGATTGGGCGCAGCGGCGCAAGATCAAGGGCGGGTGCTGCGCATTCTGCGGAGCCGAGCGCTATTGCACCACACAGGTGCCCGTACCTTGGTCCGTGTTGCTGAAGCCGGATGCGCGGAACGTCATCCAGGCGCGCTGGTCCGTTTTCTGGAAATTCATGTTGAACCGCAGGTTCGCCATTTGCCCGTCGCTGTTTGGCACCTTGTTGAGCCGCCAGCGGACCTGCAGCATATCCGCGCTGTCGCGCAAGAATTGTGCGGCAACAGGACCACCGGTATGGCGCTGCGCGAGGCGTTCGATCACGTCTGCAGATTGTCCGTCCGGTGCCACCTGAATGGTCACTTCGGGGGGATGACGTTATAGCGCCCGAGGTTCTTGAAGGTGCACTTGTAGGTGGTTGCAGCGGCAACTGTCGGCAACGCAAAGGCCAAGATCAGGGCGGAGAGGCCGGAGAGTTTGTTCATTGAGTGGTACCCGTTTGATATGTATGTAAGGCGCCGTCTCACCAATCAGTGTGCCTGAAAGCATGTGCTTAGCGCGCCGTGGTACGAGCGTTGCGTTCTATGGTCTGGTTAGCTCGACATCCAGTCCTGCGCCGTGCAGGTCCCGCGCCCCGACACATCATTGTCGGCGTTGCGCAGTGTCGCGTTCAGCGTCAGGGTCTTGCTGTCCTCGTTGAACACGACCCGGTAGCGCGCATGCGCCCGCATGGGCCGCGACGGCAATGTCATCGACCAGCGCAGTTCGAGCTGTCCGTCGGACAGCTTGCGCACCTTGCCCTTCATCGGTCCGCCCTTGGCCCATTGGATCACCGGACCAAAGACCGTGGCCGACCTGCCGGAGGCATCAAAATCAATCGCCAGCGCTTCGGGCGCAAAGCTGCTGCCATTCGTTTTCAGCGTGCAGACATAGCCCTGCGCCTGCGCGCCCATCGCAGCACCGCAAAGTGCTGCAGCAAGTACAATATGTTTCATGGGTTTTCCCATTCCGATTCCCTGATGCCAACGTGCATCAATTCCCGGTATAAGAGAAGGCGATCGTGGACGGTCAGCGACCGAAATAACCCACGTCGCTGCCCTCAGCCGCCGCTGTGCGGAGCAGATCGAAGACATATTGTGCATGGCTGCGGAAACACACAACGCGGAACGCGGCGGGCTCGGGCATCCAGAACGCCGCGGGCACCTGCGCCAGCCGTGTCCGGCGGAACATGCCGGGGGCAAAGGCCTCGGGGCTCAGATCGACAGGCGCCAGCTTGGCCATCACCTCGCGCGCGGCGGGCCCACTGACCTGAAATGTCGCGCGCGCGTCCGAGACATCGACCGCCATCGCATGTGTGCCGCCCAACGTCTCGTGCATCTGCGCGAGCGTGGTCGCCACGGCGTCGTAGGGGCACAGGACAAGCAGCTCATCCGGTGACATCCAGCACAGGCCACCATCGGCTGTGTGATGGCCATGGCCCGGCCCTGGCATATCCACACCGGCGGCGGCGGTGGCGGCTTTCTTCAACGTATGGTCGGTCAGGTCACCGCGCAGGGTGATCATGCCCTGCAAGCCGCCTTCGGCGACCTGCGCGATCCCGTCTGCGGTGGCACCGCCAAGCGCTGTGACAGCGTCAGACATCCTGCTTCTCCCCTGCCGCGTCGAAAAAGACCGGATCGACGATGCGCGCCTGGTAGGTCTTGCCGTCGGTGCCCGGAAACTCGATCACTTCGCCCATACGGTCAGGTCCGCGATGCACCAGACCCATGGCAATCCCCTTGTTCAGGTTCGGCGAGTGGTAGCTCGAGGTGACGCGCCCCTGCACGTTGCGCTGTCCGTTCGCATTGGTGCCATCCGCCACCGCATAGGCTCCATCGGGCAGCGTCGTCCCGTCGAGCGTTTCGAGCCCCACAAGCTTCCACCGATCCGGGTCGGCCATGTGGCTGCGCAGATGCGCACGCTTGCCAAGGTAGTCGTCTTTCTTTTTCGACAGCGCCCAATGCAGCCCGAGATCCTGCGGGATCACGGTGCCATCCGTCTCGTCCCCGATCATGATAAAGCCCTTTTCGGCGCGCAGGATGTGCAACGCCTCGGTCCCGTAGGGCATCACGCCAAGGCTGTCGCCCACGACCATCAGCGCCTCCCAAAAGGCGCGGCCCTGGCTGGCCTTGACCGCGATCTCATAGCTCAGCTCACCCGAGAACGAGATGCGGTAGACGCGGACGCCAAACCCACCCAGCGTTCCATCGGCCCATTCCATGAACCCCAGCGCCTCTTTCGAGACATCCATGCCCCCCAGCGCCTCGAGCGCCTTGCGGGCCTGCGGGCCGACAACGGCGATCTGCGCATATTGCTCGGTCAGGTTGGCGACATGCACCTTCCAGTCCCACCATTCGGTCTGCAGCCATTCTTCCATATGCTGGTAGATGCTGTCGGCCCCACCCGTTGTCGTATGGCACAGCCACGTGTCGTCATCGATCCGCGCCACGACGCCGTCATCGATGAGAAAGCCGTTTTCGCCGCACATCAGCCCATAGCGGCATTTGCCGGGTTTCAGCGTGCTCATCATGTTGGTGTAGAGCATGTCGAGAAAGCGGCCCGCATCCGGTCCCTTGACCAACAGCTTGCCCAGGGTCGAGGCGTCGAGCAGCCCGAGATTTTCGCGGGTGTTCTGCGTCTCGCGCATCACGGCGTCATGCACCGACTCGCCTGCGCGTCGATACGCATAGGGGCGACGCCACGCGCCCACAGGCTCCCAAGCCGCGCCATGTGCATCGTGCCAGTCGTGGATCGGCGTGCGACGGATCGGTTGAAACACGTCCCCGCGCGCCTCACCCGCAATCGCGCCCATCGAGATGGGCGCATATGGCGGGCGGAACGTTGTTGTACCGGTCTGCGGAATGGGCTGATCCAGCGCATCAGAAAGGATCGCGAGACCGTTGATATTGCTCAACTTACCCTGATCAGTCGCCATGCCAAGCGTTGTGTACCGCTTGGCATGTTCGACGCTTTCGAAGCCTTCCTGCGCGGCAAGCTGCACGTCGGACACTTTTACATCGTTCTGGTAATCGAGCCATGCTTTGCCCCGCAAGGCCGGGCCCGCGCCTTGCGGCATCAGCCAGACCTGCGCGAGGGGCGCTTCGGTCGGGCTGTCGCCTTCGGGCATCGGCGCGGATGTGGGCGTGTGCCCGGCGGCCTGCGCCGCAGTGCCACCCGCTGTGCAGCCGTCTTGCACCACGGCGTGCAGGCCAAAGTGACCATTGGCCGAGCCCGCAGCGCTGACAAATACGGTGCCGTCGCTGCCGCGCGGCGCTTTGTCCACATCGGGACGGAACATCGCGTGTTCGGTGTCCCAGGCCAGCTTTCCACCGCAATGCGACCACAGATGCACCACCGGGGACCAGCCGCCGGACATGGCGACCGTGTCACATGCGATCTCTTCCAGCACGGCCCCCTCGCCCGCCTGCGCGCAGACCGCGACGCCGGCGACCCGTTTGCCGCCCAGCACCTTGGCAACGCCATGCCCCATCATCACGCGGACCCCGAGGCGCGTGGCCTCGGCCACAAGCGGGCTGTCTTCGGGCAACACGCGGGCATCGAGGATGACGGGCACGTCAAGACCGGCTTTTTTCACTGCGATTGCAGTGCGATAGGCGTCGTCGTTGTTTGTGACAACGGCCACCCGGTCACCCGGACTTACCGCGTAGTTGACGATGTAGTCGCGCACCGCGCTGGCCAGCATCACCCCGGGCACATCGTTGCCGGCAAAGCTCAGCGGGCGCTCGATCGCGCCTGTGGCGGTGATCACATGGCCGGCTCTGATCCGCCACAACCGATGGCGCGGGCCAGGCGCGTCCGGTACATGATCCGTCAACCGCTCATATCCCAGGACGTAGCCGTGATCATAGACGCCAGCGCCCATCGTCCGCAGGCGCAGCGTGACGTTCGGCATGTTGGAGAGATCCGCGACCAATTGGTCCACGACCTTATCCACAGGCTGACCATCCACCGTGCCACCATCGACCGGCGCGCGCCCCCCTGCATGCGCATTTTGCTCCAGCACGAGAACCTTTGCGCCCGTTGCGGCCGCCGTTTTGGCCGCCATCAGCCCCGCAATGCCTGCGCCCACAACCAAAACGTCACAAAACGCATAGAAATGCTCGTAACTGTCCGCATCGCGCCCTTTGGGTGCTTGCCCCAACCCGGCGGCCTGCCGGATGAACGGTTCATAGACATGCTTCCACAGGGGCCGCGGGTGGATGAACATCTTGTAGTAAAAGCCCGCAGGCATAAACCGCGCGAGCCGTGCATTCAGCGCGCCCACGTCAAACTCGAGGCTCGGCCAGTGGTTTTGCGAGGTGGCAAGCAGGCCATCGAACAGCTCGGTGGTCGTGGCGCGCTGGTTCGGCTCGAACCGGCCCTCGACCCCTAGGTTGACCAGCGCGTTCGGCTCTTCGACGCCGGAGGCGACGATGCCGCGCGGACGGTGGTACTTGAACGACCGGCCCACCAACATCTGATCATTGGCCAACAAGGCAGAGGCAAGCGTGTCCCCGGCATAACCCTTGAGCACCCTGCCGTTGAACGTGAACCGCATCGCGCGATCCGTGTCGATCAGACGACCGCCGGTGTTCAGTCGCGTGCTCATGTGCACACCTCATCGCTGCTGCGCTGCACGCCTGTGGCGCGCAGGATCAAAAGGCCAAGAACCATCATGCGACGTCTCTCCACGTCCAGCCGGGGCGCTTTGCCGCGATGTGGTCGATGAGGTCCTGCGGCGGTCGCAACGTCTGGGCCGGATACGCGCCAAAGACCTCGAGCGTCACGGTGCAGCGCGCGACATGAAACCACTTGCCACAGCCATAGACATGGCGCCACCGCTCGAAATGGACGCCCTTGGGGTTGTCGCGCATGAAGAGGTAGGCTTCGAAATCGTCATCGCTCGAGCCCGGGCCAAAGCGCGTCAGATGCGCCTCGCCGCCTGCGTGGAACTCGGTCTCTTCGGCGGTGATGCCGCAACAGGGGCAGGTCAGGGTCAGCATCGCGCGGCTCCTTGCGACGGCGCGAACGGCAAAAAGGCGGGTGCCGCAAGGCACCCGCCACAGGCGGTTCGAGAGGGAATGGGAAGGTTATTCGGTGGGCACGGGCGTGCTTTCGGTCGCTGGAGCGATGGCATCCTGCGTTGGGGCACCCTCACCGCCACCAGAGCCAAGCGAGCCGACGACGGCCAGCAGGGCAATGATGGCAAGCACGATGCCAAAGGCGACAAGGATGCCACGCGCGCTGACGCCATCACCGCGGTGGATATTCGGATTAGGATAGTCTGACATGGGTCGTCCTCCATCTTGTGTGGAGGTATCAGACCCGATCGGGCGACAGGCTCAACGTCCGTTGGGCTGGGACGACGATTCCAGCCGAGCGCAGCCGGTTTAGCGGGCAAGCATGCGCCGCGTCCCGCCGGTTTGGCGATTTTGCGTGACGGCGGAGCCTTGGTTGCGGTACTGTCAACCCAAGTTGACAGGAGGATGCGATGAGCAAAGAGATGGGCGCGGTTTTGGTCTTTGGCGCGATTGCCGTTGCGGCAGTGGTAATGTTCGTGATGGAGCAGCGCGCGGCTGCCAAACGCAAAGAGGCGCGCGGCGGGCGCGAAGTGGATGTCGCGAACCTGATCGCGTTTGGATCCGCCGCGGGTGAAGGCGAGAAAACGCACGACTAGCACCGCAGATTTTGCAAAAACTGCCTCGAAAAAATCCTTGAAGGATTTTTTGACATCCGCGCCGGTCAATGTGCCACCCCGGCGGCAACGCTTTCGTCGATAAAGCGGCCTTCGCGAAACCGCTCGATCCCGAACGCGTCGGTGAGCGGGGAATGCCCCTTGGCCATCAATTCGGCCATGGCCCAGCCCGAACCCGGGATCGCCTTGAACCCGCCGGTGCCCCAACCGCAATTGATAAAGACGTTCTCGACCGGTGTCTTTGACAGGATCGGTGAGCGGTCGCCCGTCACATCCACGATCCCCCCCCACTGCCGCAGCATTTTCAGGCGGCTGATCATCGGGAACGTCTCGACCAGCGCGCGCACCGTCTCTTCGATGTGATGAAAGGATCCGCGTTGGGTGTAGTTGTTGTACCCGTCGGTGCCGCCGCCGATCACCATCTCGCCCTTGTCGGACTGGCTCATGTAGCCGTGCACCGTATTGGCCATCACAACCACATCCATGCAAGGCTTGATCGGCTCTGAGACCAGCGCTTGCAGCGCCACGGATTCCAGCGGCAACCGAAAGCCCGCCATCTCCGCCACATGGCCCGAATGCCCGGCCACGACGATCCCCAGCTTGTCACAGTCAATCGCCCCCTTGGAGGTATCGACCCCAACCACCTTGCCACCCTCGCGGCGAATGGCGGTCACCTCGCACTGCTGAATAACATCCATCCCCATGTCCGAGCACGCCCGCGCGTGCCCCCAGGCCACAGCGTCCTGCCGCGCGGTGCCGCCGCGGGCCTG
>ERZ1740067.588-NODE-588-length-28695-cov-7.931320_pt1 | contig 28695 bp, 29 predicted proteins | sample MGYA00581736_ERZ1740067 | MGnify/ENA primary metagenome ERZ1740067 (study PRJEB43018, sample SAMN04849236) | marine metagenome | isolation source: floating plastic debris | place: Pacific Ocean | collected 2008-08-27 | study: EMG produced TPA metagenomics assembly... | reverse complement strand
ATGTATACTGGTGATCGCGATAGGATTCGAACCTATGACCGTCTGCTTAGAAGGCGAAAAAATACAGTATTTTTATAATATTTATGTAAATCTATTATATTTTAAAACACTGTATTACTGTTACTTAATTATATTCATTTAAGAATTTAGCTACATCTATAAATTTAAAACTAGGCACTGACTAGGCATTTTTTGACATTTTCTTAAAAATTAATGATTATCTTTATTTACTTGTTTTCAGCACGAAATGGCAAAAATTAGATTAATACAGGATAAACGAAAATCCGCAAAAAGCAAGAAAGGAGAACTATATCCCCTTGCCCTAAATATTTATCATCAAAATCAAAAAAGGCTGCGTTTGGGCTATTATATACCTCAAAATGCTTGGGACGAAAAAGCACTAAAAGTAAAGAAATCAGGTCAGCCCTATATATCTAAACCGATTGCTGAAGTAAATGAAGAGCTTATCAATAAATTGCAATTGGCGAACAAGGTGTTAAGCGGTCTGGGCGCTTCATTACACAACTTAGATATTAGGGAATTGACTGTCCTGATCAAAAAAAGTTGGGACAACGCTATAAAATCGAAATTCCGACACCAAGCTGACAACCAATTAACCCTATCCGAATGGAGCAAAATTCTGATTGAACGAAAGTTGTTGGCCAACAAAGCTGGCACTGCCAAATGGTATGCGGATGGAGTCGCAGCACTGACTAAATTTAATCAAGGCGAAGACATTAACTTAATTGATATTAATGTAACCTTTCTCAAGAACTTTGAGGCCTATCATCTAGCCAAGGGAAATTCAAAAAACGGTATCGGTGCATACTTGCGTGCTATTCGTGCCATTTACAACGCTGCGATTGAAGAAGATGCCTTTGAACCTTTTCGCAATCCATTTTTGAAGTACAAAATTCCATCGACATCGAGAACCAAAAAAAAGGCCATTCCCAAAGAAAGCTTTCTTAAAATACGTGATTTGGAATATGAGTTTGAAAGTCCAATCTGGCATGTGAAAAATTATGTATTGGTCATGTTCAACTGCAGGGGGATGAACCTGATTGATTTGGCACAGCTTCGAATAAAATCAATTTTCCGCAATAGAGTCTTTTACGGTAGAAGTAAAACAGGGGATTCACTTTCTGTGGCAATCACCCCAGAATTGGAGAATATTCTAGCCCATTACACAAAGGGTAAGAAAAAGAATGATTTTATTTTTCCCATTGGCTATGATGGAAGCTCAAAAGACAATGCCCTTTACCGCGCCAGAAGGAAAATCGTGAACAAATATTTGAAACAGATTGGTAGGGATGCAGGCATAGAGGGAAACTTCACTACGTACTATATCAGGCATTCATGGGCTACCATTGCAAAGAACATGGGTATTTCCACCGAGGTAATCAGTGAAGGTCTTGGTCACAAATCCTTAAATACGACTGAAGTGTACCTAAAATCATTTGATAACAACACCCTGGACGAGGCCAATGCCCGAATAGTTTCCTAGGCACTATTTTTTTGATGCAGTTGAAATACTATCGCGCTTCTTGATTGCTGACTTTGTCATTACTGCCAATGTATCCCTTTGCTTAGTGCGTTCCATGCTATCCTTTATTTTTAAAAACTCCAAGCTCTCCTTCAATTCCCTTATTTCAATAGGACTATCGATTGTTATTGTCTCCTTTTTAGGGGTTGCAAACAATAAAGAAATACATAAAGTCACAACCAGTATTGAGGTAAATATTATTCCATATCTAAAAAAATGGTAGCCCCGAATCAAATGGGTGGCCTTTTGATTGTTCAAGCCGATATTCTTGTTGATGCAATATAAGGCATCCTTAATTTCAATTTTTAGAAATTCCTTTTCCTCAATAGATTGATGCTTTATTACAGTGGATGGGTCGTTACGACCGTATTCGAATTTTTTGACGTTATAGTTTTTTAAGGAACTATGGATAGCCAATATGTAAAAGAGATAGGCGAAGGCCAGCAAAATGATAAATGGAACCTTTATAAAGACATTCAACAAAAGAATATCATCGATTATAAATGGGACAAACAAACTTAATAATGAAAAAACCAATCCAGTTTGGGAAATCAATTGAGCAGTCTTTGATTCTATACTTACCAGCCTTTCATCCTCTTTGGACAGTATATCCTTAAGATAATCTCTATGCAACTCCATTCGACCCTTTTTCAGGGTTTTATATTCATCCTGGCCGTATTTGTAAGGCTTTTTAGTTTCACTCTCCTCATCGGGCAAAAACAAAAATTTTAAAAAGTTAATTATTCTGCCCATATAAAATTTCAATTATGGCTTCGGCTATGTTCTGTCCTGTTTGCAATTCAATCCAGGCCCATTGTCCGTTTGGATTTATCTCCAAAAAACAGTACTCCCCCTTCTTGGTCTTAATTAAATCTATTGCCCCAAAACGCAAGTGCAATTTCTTGGTCAAAGCAATACACATTTGTGCTACCTCTTTGGGCAAATCAGTTTTCTCAAAAGTTAGTTTACTTCTTCTCCAGTCGATTCTCGTTTCATTTTGTTTCTGAGAATAACAGACAGCAGCAAAAATCTGGTCCCCAACTACGGTTGCTCTTATTTCACAATCCTTATCGATATTCTCTTGAAAAATACAAGGGTTTATATCAAATTCCTCAATGGAAGCAATAAGTCCCGAATTTACCTTATTGGTGAAGATAAAACCTGAATGTTTGGAATAATCGATTCGATTTCGTGCAATGGGTTTGACGATTATGTTTTTATTGTACCTCTTATAAAAAGCTTTAATTTTAGATTTATCATTGGTTATTATGGTAGCTGGGACATTCAGTCCAATTTCTTTAGCTTCCCTTAATTGCAAGGTCTTGTTTTCCGCCCGATAAATGCGATAGGGTTCGCTTAGCCATTTACAGTCTACAGAGTTCAATACGTTTCGCACCAAAGCATCATATTCGGCCAAAAGATAATGACGCTCTTCTTCTGAATCGATATTCAGCGAGGGCAATTTTGTCCGCCTAAACCAACCAGAGTTAAACTTGGATGTCTGACCAAACTCAAATTCAAAATCCCTTTCAATTTGAAAGGCAAACTTGGAATTCACCAAATCCTCACAATTCAATCTCCGATAAGCCAGTCCTTGTTGATTCAGTTTGTTGATTACAAAATCGGCAGTATAGTCTTTTTTATGGGTGACTATCAACACCATCAGGTCTGGGGATCGGAATCGGTCTCTTCCGAAGATTCTGTGAACGTGGAAGTATCCATCAACTTTGCTAAGCCAAGATAATTGGCATCGGTATCCGTTGATTCCATTTCCGTATTGGTTCTGGTAAGTGTATCTAGGTAAATAGGATTTAACGTATTATCTGGGTCTGAAACCTCATTATGTACTTTTGTACCAGTGCTGGTGTCCATGTTCAATACATCGAATGCCGGCTGGCCAGATTCCTTATCAATGGAGAGGTTCAACTCTTCATCATAATAAAGCAGGGATTCTTCCAGACCAACCTCATCTGATTTCTCCAAAAAATTGAAAGTAATGGGTCTTTTCATTTCCCGAACAGGTTTTAAGCTTTATCCTTTTACCGTTATCAAATCATTTATTCTCTTCAAATCTCCCTCATTGAATTGAAAACTGTCCCTACGCAGGAGATAACAATAATCCATCAGTTCGTTTACAAATAATATCTCTGGTTTACTGGAAGAACTTCCCTTCCACCCTCCTATGTTCATTTTCTCCCTAAAGATGTATCCAAGATAATAATTTCCCCGTTGTTTATGAATTTTAAGACCATGCCTTCGTGAAGTGAATACGGTCATTCCCGTTGTATTTGAAAATTTTGCCTCAAATTCAAATACTTTTTCCAGCCACTCATCACTTAGGTACAATGGACCATATGCGTTTTCAGACCCTTCTTCGCCGCCTCTTTCTTTATCAAAAATTTTTGATAAAATCGTGATATCAACCAGAGCTATTCTTTTCTTGCCGAAGTCAAAAATCAAATGACCAATCTTAAATTTATCATGTAACGTTCTATACGTTTGGAGAGGATTTACGTACTTTTCTACATTGTACTCTTCCATTTCTTAAATTAGTTTTACTGCATAAGTTCAGAAAAGATACGGTTTAATCGAAATCCCCTTCGCTTATTTTTTTTTGGGGATTACGACAAACAGACCATAATTCCCTGCGATGTTGGCAAATACATAAAATAAATTGGTAAATAGAAAGCTCCGAAGAAAAACAAAAAATGACCAAGGAAAGGATACTATCTATTTTTAAGCGCGTTATTCCTGGGTATAATGAGGAAGAATATGAGATTTGGAAAACCATGACCTACGATCTTGTACCACTAAATTATCCTACCACCTGCCTATTCGTGGATGATGAAATAAACAACTTCAAAACAATAACTGAATTTACCGAACGGGAAATATTGGACTTTCTATTTTCAAGGAATGATTTAAACCCTCTATTACTGGATGCCGTTGGTATCCCAACTAGTGGATTTAAATTATTTAGAGAATTGACCCGTCCATTGGTAATGAACCGGAATGAAAAGCCCGGCGATTTGGACTTAATATTGTTTGACGTAAACTCCATTCAAAAGGCCATTGGTATCGAAGTCAAATGTGTAAAAGCAAAGACTTTTGAGGACGGCAGAATTAAATTGACGAAGGAAAAGAACATAACCAAAGGTATTAGCCAGGCCAATGAATATCTCAAATTTGGATTCCACAAGACATTCTTACTGATGATTCTTCTTGATGATGGCCAATACAATACAAAGCACAACCAATTCTTTAGGGATACAGATTTAAGGCTCTCCAAAAAATTGTTCAACCGAAGGATTCTAAAAAATCTACATCCAGATATTGGACTTATATACTTAAAGGTCAACCAGATTACGGGAAAATCCATCTTTCAAAGTGGTAAGATAAGTGTGCGTGTTGAAAAGAATTCTGTTGAAAAAAATCAAAATGATATAACCACAGAAAAACTCGCATCCCTATAGTTTATAGGTAAAACTTGAAAGGCGGTAGTTTATCTTTTAGAACTTTCTGCGGTTTTTAATTTCATTTTCAACAAAAGTTACTTTCTATGCATGATTTGGAATGTAGAAACAATATTATCTCACCGAAGATTCATCGCTGTCCTTTGGATTCAATAGCTCCAACATAGGGCGCCATCTATCTGGAAAATAGGGCGTACCATAGTATTGATGTGCTAAATCACGAAGTATGGAGAACCCCGCCTTGTCAGTTCTATAGATATAAGTAAATTCATTAACCCTTTCGCCAAGTTCTTTTTTAAACCCGTCAAAATCCAATTCCCCTTCTGGAAATTTTTTTGTGCGAATTTCGGATTGGTAGCCATCCTTTACCGATTTGGAGAACAATTGCTCCTCCAAATCATTAACCTTATCCTCAACAAGGTCCATGGAAGTGGATTCAAGCCCTTGGTGCGGAACAAAGATTCCCAGAGTGATATCGTGCTCTTGGACAAAACCTGGCAGCCACTCATAATCCTCCTTGATATCCAAAATAGCGACATATTCCAGGAGGGTCGCCATAAGCGGGGAAGTACCGTCCACATAAAAAATGGGCTTTTTACCGGTAACTGTGAATTTGATGACATTCTCCAGGCTATTGTTCGCATCCGGTAACCGACCGTAAAGTTCTTTTCCATTCTTGATATAGCCCAAAACTTCCCTAAGATAGATTTTCGCATTATCTATTTCGCCAAAATCAATAAAAAGGTGCACCACATCCATTACCGTTAAAGAATGAATATCCAATAGTACCCGTTTTGAAACGGAATTTGCATTGATAACTCCAATCAACAGACTTTTGGCCTTTTCCATGTCAAAATTGGGATCAAAGCGTTTCTCAAACTTTAGGACATAGCAGAGAGTTTTTAAATATTCCATAGTTCTATGCGTGTACCCAACTTCATCATATCTTCCACCCTCATGATGCGATAGACCATCTTCTTGAAGAGCTATATCCACTGTCCTTTTTAAATATTCCCGGAGCAAACCATGATAAAACATAAGGTGCCTAGCAAAAAAGGGAATTACCTTCCTATTGCCCTCCAGCTTGTTCTTTAGGACCCAATGCCAAAACCGAAGAACCAAATGGGTCAGATACCGCTTGGCTATATCCAAATTGTTGTACCCTTTGGCTTCGGTATAGAGTATCATCGCAATTAGGTTAAGGGTTCCAAAAAGTAAAATGACCCTTCTCGGTATCTTTCGGTATTTACCACTCCAGCTTTCTTTTGTCAATATAGCATCTACCAGATCCACAAAATCCTGTGATACACCATCATTTACATTTAGGTTTACAATGACCCTATTGAAAAGCCGGGTATTCTTTTGGTCCGTGAAGAGATAGACCCCGAAAAGTTTGGCGTTAAATAGTTCCGTCAGCTTCCATAGGTTCCACTCCTCGAAGGCAATACCCTTGTCAATGAATTCCTTTTGTGCAAAACCGCTCAATAGTCCCCTGGCCTTTCCAGAGACCAACCCATTAAAAGCCAATACAACTTTAACGGGCAATTTCTTAAAATCCGGATAGGTAGTATCATAATCATGGTCTACCGTCATCGTCAAGCTGCTTCTCACACTGTTTTGGCCCGTGTCCCAATTTCTACCATCAATATTGCCTGCTTTTATTTCGAAAAAATATCGATATTTTTTCCCTCTTTCCTTGCCTATTGCTACAATGTCCTTACCGTATTGCGGAAACCCCTTATACTCTTTGGGAGTGGACAGTATCTCAAAATCCATGGCCTGCAACAACAGAGGAAACAACACATCCAATTCAGTATCCTCCTTTAGGGATTCCAAATAATTTTGAACAATGATAGGTCTGATATCCATGTCAATTACATGTTTCGTAGTTCAAGTTCGAACAAATCCGGATTCAATACAGCATTCCCATGCATCCAATGTCCGGCAGCAAATTGTCTCAAGGGTGTAATCTCCTCTTTTTCGGGTAGCTTCCATGCATTTCCCCTTACGATAACGCTTTTTTTTGAGTGACTAAAAAATGAGCCCTCACGTTGATGGATGTCCTCCATTAGCTTTGAGCGCCGCTCATGTTCCAGTGAATAGAACAATTCCATATAATCCCGTTCATTATGCCTTGGATTCAGATCGTTGACCGATTCTTTGAGCTTCTTGATTTTGCGATATCCGTCCAATGCCTTGGACATTTCCTCCAAAAATCTCTTATCCCTTGCCGTGGTGCTCAAGAGCTCCTTAATGGAATTGTACAACAATTCATGGTACACTTCAACGATCAATTGGGCTAAGCGTTCCTTGAGATAGGCTTTTACCTTGGGATACTTTGAGTTCCTTAGCTTCAATACCATTGGCAGAAGGCTGTCAAAGGAATGTGGGAAAATACATATGCAACGTATTGCGTTGAGTTGCTTGGCTTCACTATCCAATTTTAATAGGTCTAAAGGCAATGGATTCACGTAACCTGACATGAGCACTTCTACCGGTAACAATCCCAACTGCCGTTCTGGGTCGAACAATGCGGAAATCTGCTTTTCGGAAGCCTCTCTGTCAACTTGCCAAAAATGCACAATGGACTCCTTAAATAAATCAATAGAGTTCCTTCCCCAGGCCAGATAATAACACTCCCTTAGCAAGCCGTACATATACTTGGGCTCATTGGACCTACGAAAGAAGTTGGTCAAAGCCTTAAAATTTGAGGTCTTTTGCAGATAAGCCATTAAAACATGAAATCGCTCTTCTTCAAAGTCCTTTATATATGTAGAAGCCCACAATACCCCATGTGCTACATTTTCATCCTGACTTCCAAAGTAACCCTTGATCAAATCAAAACTCTCCTCTATGAGTTTTTTGGTCGCCTTGGGATGATTAATCAAATCACAGAGTACATCGGTTTTTCGTACCCTATTTTCCTCCCTTTCATCTGATGCCACAATATCATAGATGGCCTTAAGGGTTTTTAGATTCTTCTTATCGATAACTTGAAAGAAACGGAATGCATCGACCGGTTTGTGCTCTATCAAACCACTGTAATGACCAAATAGCTCTTTGTTTCCCAAGTTGTAGAGACCAACGGCCAAATTGGTCACGAATCCTTTTGCTTCGGCCAGTTCGTCACCTCGGCTCAACTCGTAGAGCCCTTGTGCAAGGTCCTTCTTTTTATACGGCAAGAAACGCGCAAAATCCAGCACATAATAGGACTCTTCATTTTCCATGGCTAATTTGCACAACGATAATATCCTTGATACCTTATAACCAGAGTTGGGCAAGAAACGGAAAAAACTGTCCTCAAAAAGAAATAATTGATTTTGCCTTTGGTCTTTGTTTTTAATGAGTTCTTCAAAAAAGCTACCGACATCAACTCCCTCCTGCTCCAACCGATAAAGCAAATGTCCTTTTAACGCTCTCATGAATGCGCTGTATGTTCCAATAACATTAGGTGCTACACCCTGCTCTTGCTTCAGTATTTCTTCCAACTCATCCACTTTTTGGAAAGCATTTGGTATATCGGCTGGGAATGGCCCCAGCTTTTGTTCACATATTTCATAAAATACCGCCGTCAACAATGGAGAGTTGGTTTCAAATTCAAATAGCTCTTGTTCTTCATTGATGCATTTGGCAATTCCAAGTTCAATAAGGGCGTCTGCTCTTTTGAAATCCTTTCGCTGGAATTGGCTCTTCTTTGATTTGAGAATAAATCTTACTACCTCTTCAACTAGTTTCTTGGCTTCTTCTTCTTTAGTAATGGATTTTCTTATCGTCATGTTTTCACCTTATGATTCATAATATTAAAATTAAGCATTACCCCAGATTTTTGTTAATGGTATCCCCTCACTTGTGCTCAGAAATCCCATTTATTTTTCTCTATATACTTGTAACAGATGACAGACGGAACGGGCTCAACCTTGGTTTTCTATACGCAATTCCCGGCAAGGGCTACTTCTTCCCTTGCTCGAAAATAGCTAAAAACCATGGTCTTTGCCCCAATCATTTTAAGGGGTTTCTAATGGATAAAGCCTGGGTTGTTTTTCGGGGCATCGAAAAACAGGCGGGACATAACCAATTCCATCCTAAACCCTGTATTGCCACGGTCGCTTAATTTCCCATACGCTCACTTGCAAAGGGGTTTATGGGAATTGCTAATGACCCTGTGGAACTCGTCAAGACCAAGCGGGTTTTGGGCACAAATAAGGTTTCCACTTCCTTGTTTTTAGCCCGTGGGTAAAAACTACGTCGCGTACTCCTCCTGATTTGCTTCCAAAAGTCTTGACAAAACCCACTTTGTCCATTGTGCTGCGCACGGAAGAAATCAAACAAACACCCCTTAAAATGGACAAAAAACAAAAGAAAAAGGTTCACAGCAAAAGGGGATTTATTAACCCTGTCCACGAAAAGAAGTGGACAATTAAAATCATTTCATTATGAGCAGTTTTAGAAACCATGTACAGTTGATCGGGAACATCGGGAGCGAACTTACCATCCCCGATTTGGAGAGTGGTAAAAAATTGGTGCGGTTTTCATTGGCCACCAATGAGTATTACCGAAATGGAAAAGGCCAAAAGGTGGAAAGCACGGACTGGCACAACATTGTGGCCTGGGGCAAGACCGCCGAGATCATCGAGAAGTACGCATCCAAGGGGAGTGAAATCGGGGTCATCGGGAAACTCCGTTCCCGAACCTATGAGGGGCATGACGGCAACCAACGCTATGTCACGGAAGTTGTAGCTGATGAAGTCCTTTTGTTGGGGAGTAAGACCAATGGCAACGCCACGCCAAAAGCAAGTAGCCAAAAGTCCAATGAAAAGGACGGGCAACAGGAGGAGGACACCGCCAAGAATGGTGGTAAAGGAAGCGATAAAGATTCCACAGCAGAAAACGGCAAAGGCAATGTCAAAAAATCGTGATTCGGATTTGGACAAGGGGCGTCCTGCATTGGGGCATCCCTTGTTTATCCCATGTACGATAAAAAGAAAGGAAACATGAATGCAACAAAATTCAAACGGCAAGCGGAAACCCTAATTGCGGGGCTACGGCACCTTATCAAGAAAATGCCCCAAAAGGGCAATATCCCAGCTGAATGTCAGCGCATGACCCTGCAAGAGGCACTTAATGGATTGGCTCGGGCGGTCAATGGTGTGAAAGATGAAGATTTTATCGAAAATAATGACCATGAAAACAAATAACAATACCATGGAAACAGCTATCACTATCAACGAGAACTTGCAGCACTTCCACGGGTCGGAAGTGTTCTACCATATTCCGCTCATCCGTACCCACTATACCGAGGGCATCCACTATCTGGCACAGGCAGCCGATTGCTTTTGGCTCGTTACGGACGCTTCGGTCATTGCACGTAGCTTAATGGGAAAGAGCCGCTTTATCACCGTGGACTTCAAGATGCACAACGAAAGGGAACGGGAAGAAACGGGCTATGCCGCATCCATTACCTATACCGATGGCAATGGGCTGACCTTTGAGGTACAACGATACCACCTAACGGATTTTCCCTTGGAAAAACTCCGTTTGTTCTTTGTGAACGGCACCTTGATGCTACCGAGTGAATATTAAACATAGCTGAGGGGGTGCGACATTACGAACGAAACACCCCCTCTTTTATCATTTTTAAAACCATTGGATGGTAAAACAATGACCATGAAAGTTAACGAAATAAAAGTGAGCTACAAAGAGGGCATCGCCTCGCCGTTTTGGCAAAAGGTCAACTCGTCCAAAGATGCCGCCAAAATCCTCTTCGAGCATTGGGACAAGGACACCATCGGATTGCAGGAGGCCTTTAAGGTTTTGCTGCTCAACAACAGCAACAAGGTCAAGGGCATCTATCAACTTTCCACCGGGGGCATCACGGGAACACTCGTGGATTTGCGGTTGCTTTTTGGGGTGGCCCTCAAGACCGCGAGTGTTGCCGTGATACTCGGACATTCGCACCCTTCGGGCACCCTAAAACCCAGTGGACCCGATAGGGAACTCACCGCCAAGATTAAGAAAGCGGGCGAGCTGTTGGACATCAGGGTACTTGACCATTTGATCATCGTACCCAGCGGTGATTATTACAGCTTTGCCGATAATGGGCTTCTTTAGAACAAACTCCAAATACAGGTTGGAAACGGGTCATTTTGAAAATGGTCCGTTTTTTATACCACTATTTCACTTTGAAAGATTTTCACCCTTTTTGACGAATCGGAAGAAATTCCATAATAATTAATCACCTACCGTCTTAAAATTTGAAAATTCTTCCGTTTTCAATCCTAACGAAGCTACCTTCAGAAAGAGCTGAAAATTTTCCCCTGCGGGGGAAAAAGGAATAGCAAGAGGGCAACACGCCAGGGCGGTGTTGCGGTGTTTGCGCCAATGTAAACCGCAGGTTTACAATGGGATATGAAATAAGGCAAAAAGGGTCCTTATCCATGGGTTATCCATCATTATCCATGGATTATCCATACGCCCGTTCCATTATCCATGACCGCACGAAAACCCTTGTAGTTGCTAATCTTAGCCATGGATAACGAACCTTGATTTTTACAATGGAAGCGTACGCAAACATAAAGTTGGTAAAGGCCACCGCCAAGCGGTTCCGCCGCTATGCCCAAAAACTGGCCCCTACTCAGTCTGAGGCCTTGGACACTTTAATCGATGCCCACCTGAAACTGGCCAGGGAGCCCGGCCAAAAATCCAAGTCCGTCCAGTCGATCCTGGATCGCTCCGACACCAATGCGGACCGGATCATCGCCCTGCTGCGCAAAATCGAAAAGGATCAAATCAAACCCATGCTGGGCATGTTGCAGGTACTCTTTGGCTACTCCTCCGCACAGGAGCAGAGCGGCCCAAAAAAAGGCCGCTCCAAATCCGACGGGCCCAAGACCGAGACGGATTTCAAAAAGGCCTTTGCCGTAATCGACCTGAAAGAGGAGAAACTGAAACTGGCCGCCGACCTGGAACTGGCCCGACGTGAGATCCATGGCCTGTTTTTCCAGAAGACCGAGGTGGTACGGCCGACCCTGGGCAAACCCTATATCAAATTGCAGGTGTCCCCGGAGGAACTGAAGGCCCTGATCGCCAAATACAAACCGAAGACCTGACACCATGTACATCACCATCACACGCCAACATCCCGACAGTACCTACAACCAAAGCGCTTCCGACTTCGTGGACTATCTCGAAAAGGAGAACGAAGGGAAGCACCCGGAGCTAGCGGAACATTTCTTCAACCAGTACAACGACCGGGTGGATGCCAAGACCGTCGTCAAGGAAATCGATGGGAATACCGCCAAGCTCAAAAAACGCGAGCCCAAGTTCTATTCCCTGACCATCAATCCCAGCCAACGGGAGCTCAGGGCCCTGAACAACGACCCGGCCCTGCTCCGGCACTATGTGCGCGAGGTGATGAAGGATTATGCCGCTGCCTTTTACCGGGAGATCCCCGTCCATGTGGACCAACTGAAATACTACGCCAAGATCGAACACGAACGTACCTATTCGGGCAAGGACCGGGAAATCCAACAGAACCGGCCCTATGTCGCCCAGATCGCCAAGCTCCGCAACGATATCCGAAAGGTGGAACGGGGCGAGTCACAGAGTGACATCCGCAACATGCAACGGCAGATTGACAAACTCCTGAAAGAAATGCCCCACCAGGTCGATGGCAAGCCCATTAAGGAGGGGATGCAAAAACCAGGGGAGCAGATGCACGTCCACATCATCATGAGCCGCAAGGACGTTACCAACCGATACAGCCTTTCCCCCGGCAGTAGCTATCGGGAATCCGAAGTCAATTTCCAAGGGGAGATGCGGAAGCGGGGCTTCAAACGGGACCAGTTCTTCGAGGGGGCCGAAAAGACCTTTGACCGGCTCTTTGGCTATGACCGCAATTATGTGGAAAGCTATCAGGGCCGAAAGACCCTTGGTGCCGATCCCTACCAATACTTTGCCAAAATTGCGGGACTTCCCACAAACGAAAAGGCCCTGGCCCTGAAACTCATGGGAAAGGCAGGGGTCAAATTGCCGTTGCCGCCTCAGATTCCAAAGTCCAAACTGGACCTGATGCTGAAATCCCTGAAAAAGATCAAAAAGGGCATCGATACCGCAAGAGGAGCGGGTACTATTGAAATTTGATGACGATGATGAAGCAACTGCTGTTTATGGAATTGGGGATGCCGCTATGGGCCCTCGCCACAACCTACCTTTTGGTACTTGGGGGCACGGTATGGCTCCATCGAAAAACGGACTGGGCCTTTTTGGTGCTTTCGGGGGGCTACCTGTTGTGGGGATTGGTACAGTTTGGGTTGCTGCAATCCGGAAACTTCTGGCATTGGATGGCGGTACTGGCGATGCCTTTTCAATTCTTCAATCTGGTGGTCTATGCGCTGCCAAGTTTCAAAACGAATCGGGAAAGGGTCTCACCACAGTACAAGGTCCGCCTGACCCATCGCAATGGCACCCAGACCCTAGAAAACATCCGTCGCGGGGTGTCCATCATCGGCTCCGCAGGGAGCGGAAAGACGGAATCGGTAGTCTATGGGCTATTGCAGCATTTTCAAAAACATGGGTTCAGTGGGGTCATCCACGATTACAAGCATTTTGAGCTCACCGAACTGGCCTGGCCCTTGTTCAAGGATGGGAACATTCCCTTCCATATCATATCCTTCGACAATATCCATGCCCGGGTCAACCCCATTGCACCGCGCTACCTGCCTGATGAGGAATCCGTCAACGAGGTTTCAAGGGTGCTGCTGGAAAACCTGCTCGAACAGCGGGAATCCACCGTATTCGGTTCCTCCAAGTTCTTCAATGATGCCGTGGAAGGGCTGCTGGGTGGGCTGATGTGGAAGCTCAAGACGGAACATTCCAAGTACTGTACCTTGCCCCATTTGATAGCCGTCTACCAACATCTGGAGACCCAAGAACTCATCGAATGGCTCTGTAGCAATACCACCTCCAAGGCCATGGCCGATGCGTTCATCTCCGGGCGGTTTTCAGAGCGACAGACTGCTGGGGTGCTCAGCACCCTGGCCAATGCCCTGAAAAAGATCAGCACCCAGCGCATTTTTATGGCCCTTTCCGCCGACGAGGTCAACCTGGATGTCAACAATCCCGATCATCCCTCCGTGGTGGCCGTGGTCAACAATCCCAAATATGAGACAGCCTATTCCCCGGTGATTGCCACCATCCTCCACACGATTACCAAACAGATGGCGGTCCGGGACCGATTGCATTCCTTTATGCTGGTGGAGGAGGCCCCGACCATCCGATTGATCAATATGCACCGCATTCCCGCTACCCTGCGCAGCTATGGCATCGCCACGGTCTATGTGCTACAGGACAAGGTACAGAACGATTTGATGTACGGGGAAAGGGCCAGCCGCGCCATACTCTCCAACCTGTCCTACCAGTTTTTTGGAAAGGCCAACGACCCGGAGACGGCCCGGTACTACGAGCGTTTCTTCGAATTGGTCAAACGCCCTACCCGGAGCGTGAGCAAGGGCCAGGACCCCTTCCGCAGCGATACCCGCATTACCCGTGGCGAACGTGAGGTGAGCAAGGTGCGCTCGGATGTCTTCTTCCGGTTGAGGCAGGGGGAGTTCATCGCCTTTGCCGATGGACGGGACCGTAAGATCCGATTCCCCTTGCCGCAATGGGACCGGGCACTGCCACCGCCCAGCTACCCCAACCTGGACAACCGCTTCGAGGCACACTTCGAGCGTATCCACATGGAGGCCCGTGCCCTTTTTCCGGACAAGGGCTGATCTTTAGGGGTTTACTTCGGTTATAACAATGCGAATTCGTCAGGCAACGCACGTCTTTTTGTTGGGTTCCAAAAACCTCAATGAAGCCTTTGGGCCGCCAGATGGCCACGGTCCCCTTTTGTTTTGTTAGGCGCAAAGCTTGGAAACCTTTCGGAAACGCCGCCATAGGCAGTTTTTTTATTTCATCGTGGGAGAGATGGTGCCCCTAGTCTGCCATTACACCTTGAATCTAGGGCTTATTCCGAAGGGCGGTTTCCTGTTGCATGCGCCGAAAAGGGGCCAGTGCCATCCCACGGGTGGGCACCCCGAAAACAAAGTTTCATCTTAAATTTTTCTATTATGGAAACACAAACAAAAGCCCGGTTGCGGACCCTGCCCCTGCAGGACATCGCCATCGGCACATCGAACCCCCGAAAGGTCTTTGAAACCGAAGCCCTCAAGGAACTCACCCAGAGCATCCTGGAAAAGGGCATCCTGCAACCGCTGTTGGTACGGCCTTTTGAAGGGGGCCATCAACTGGTCTGTGGGGAACGCCGATTGAAGGCCGCGACCCTGGCCAAATTGACCGAGGTTCCGGTTCAGGTAAGGGAACTCTCGGACGAAGAGGTCCTTGAAGTCCAGCTCATCGAGAACCTGGAACGGGAGGATGTCCATCCCCTGCAAGAGGCGGAGACACTCCAACAAATGCTGGACACCGAGAAATACACCTTGGGCGACCTGGCCTCCAAACTGGCCAAGTCCGAGACCTTTATCATCCAACGGCTGAGCCTGAACCAGCTTATCAAGGCCTGGAAAGATGCCTTTCTGAAAGACCACATCAATTTGGGCAAAGCCCTGATCGTGGCACGGCTCACCAAGGCCGGCCAAAAGGAACTGGCCGAAAACGCCATGGACCATGTGGGCGGCATCAAGTCCAAGGCGGCGCTGGAGAAATTCATTGAACGACAGATCAGCCGGAAACTGGAACAGGCACCTTTCGATGTCTGCAACGAGAATCTGGTCAAAAAGGCAGGACCGTGTACCACCTGCAACAAACGCTCCGGTGCCAACGAACGGCTGTTCCCCGACATTGAGGCCGATGACCAGTGCTTTGACAAGGCCTGCTACGAACTGAAAGTACAGGCACATCTGATGGCTCGGGCCAAACAAATCGTAAACATCGCGGAACCCGTATATTTTATCTACAGCCCCTATGCGGATGAACTGCCCATGGGCTTGGTGAAACTGCTCGAAAAGCACAACATCAAACTTTTGGAGCAGTACGAGGATTTTGAGCTCCATGGCAACGATGAACAGGCCAAGGAAGGACTATGGCTCAACGGTTCCGGCAAAGGGCATCCGGAAAAAATCTACCTGCCCCAAAAATCCAAGGGCAAAATGCAGGAGCTCTCCCCGAAAGGGCAGATTGAACGAATTGAGCAGCGGGCGGCCCGTGCCTTGGAACTGGATGACGAAAAGGTCCAAAAACGTATCATAGAAGCCCTTGCGGAATCCAATGAACTCCTTGAATTGGGCAAGCTCCCAGTACAGCCCGTGGACACCCTGTTGTTACGGCTCTGGCTCTGGAATTCGGCACCCTGGGAGGTTCAGGGAACCCTGAACAAAGCCTTCAAATGGAGCTCCAACGTGGCCAACAGAACCATGCTGCAGCGTTTGGAAAAGTTGACCGAAGAGCAAGTGGCCCATTTGGTACGGCTCACCGTATTTGCCAAATGGAGGCACTGTCTCCCGAATTTCATCGAGGGCATGGCCCTCAGGAAATTGGCCGAAGCGGTTCCCTCGGTGCCCATTGCGGACATCGAAAAGGAACAGCGACAGGTCGCCCGAAAGCGCATCAAACGCACCAAGGAGCGCATCCAAAAACTCAAGGAGCAATGTTGAATTTCACCAAAGGCCCTCGGCAACGGGGGCTTTTTCAAAACCTTTGGCAGATATGAACACCTACATGGAAAATTTTTGCAAAACTAATCGGATGGCCTCCAAATTGGGCGGGGTTTTGGATTTCCATATTGTAACTTTAATTAAAACTGGAAAAGCTACGTACCATGTATTTCAACAATGCTCAATGTGATGTCTATATCGGTTGGGGTGCCGGAAAGAAGCTCATGTCGGAAATGGCCTCGGCCCGGACATCCGTTCGTATTGTTTCCCCTTTCCTTTCCGAACACTTGATAGGGGGACTGGAGGAACTCCATGAAAGGGGAATCCAAGTGGAACTCATCACCGTGGAAGGAAACTCCCATAGGGAACATGAAACGTTGGCCGCATTATTGCAGCAGCATGTCCATGTGGATGGCATTGCCCGTAACCGGAGTAAACGGATGCGGATGACATTGCACATGGGCTATGCCTTTGTGGGATTGGGAATGGTATGCTACTGGTACTTTCTTAGTCAACAGTTGGTGGTCGCCATGCTTTACCTCCTGGCCGGGACAGGTATTTTGGGCTTATCGCTCGTATTGCTCCGGAAGGCCATTCGAAACATCCGAATCTATTCGTATTCCTATGCTTCAAAATTTCCCTTAAAGGTCATTCGGAACTATAATGATCATGGGCAACGGACCACCTACCTGCATAGTAAGATATATATCATTGATGATCAAATTGCCTATCTGGGCTCACTCAACTTCACCTACAGTGGTACGGAAAACAACTATGAGACCCGTGTTAGGATCACCGATGATCATTCCGTGGCGAAAATGGTTGAGGAATTTCGTTACCTTATGGATGAGGCAAGGTTTCCCGAGTTGGATTTTAATGATTGGGGAAAACAGAGGATCCAAGAGCCGTTGAATTAAATGTTGGAATCTTGGCCATCTTATCATTCACCAAATTAACCATGTAGATGGATAGTAACGGGTACAAGACTGGAGCGGTGGTCTGCTATTGCTGTAACGCTCCGATCAAAGATGAAAACAAATCATCCGAGCATATCATATTGAATGCTTGCGGAGGAAGGCTCAAGTCCGATAAGCTCTTATGTAAAGATTGCAATTCCCTATTCGGGACACGTTTTGACAGCCATTTGGCCAAAAGTACCAATGCCCTTGCCAATCTTTTGATGATCAACAGGGATAAAGGGGAACCGCGTCCCATCCGGACCAAAAATTCTACCACAAAGGAGCCTTATTATTTGGCTCTGGGCGGAAAACCGATTCCCGCCAAACCGAAAATCAAGCGGTACGAAAAGGATGGCCAGAAAAGGCTGGATATTACAGCACACAGTACGGAGGAGCTGGAAAAGGTGCTTAAGGGCCTGAAACGAAAACATCCAAACCTGGATATTGAAGGCGCCCTAAAAGCGGCCAAGAGCAGAAAAGTGATGGATGATGGAAGTTATGATATCGATGGCTCGATAGGAGGCCAAGAGGTGTTTAAGTCCATCGCCAAATCCATGATCAATTTTTACATCCATTGCAATGGGCATCCCAAGTTCGTCAAACCCCTGATTCCGTATCTTTTGGGAAAGGACGAAATGGATGTGGTATGGATGCACTACCCTGATCAACCTATATTCAAGCCTGATACCGGTGAAGTCTCCCATGTATTGAAAGTGGTTGGAAACCCCAAGGAAAAAATCCTCTATGGCTATATGGAACTGTTCAATACCCATTGCTTTCTCGTTAGGCTGAACTCGGACTATGATGGGGAAGATTTCAATGCCGATTATGTATATGAGGTACTGACGGAAAAGGAATTGGACAAAAAACCGGAATTGGCCCTTACCCGGGCCGAATTGCACGACCTATTCCAAAATAAGGAAGCCAAGCCTTTTGAGAACATTCAGAAACGCTATGCAAGGGTCATCAACATCGCCTACCGCGTACAGGAAAAACATCAACTGGGCATAATCCTAGAGGAGGCCATTGAGGAGGTTTTGGGAAAGATTCCGGAAGATCAACCCCTTGATGCCGAGACCCTCAAGGCCTTGAATGAGGAAGTGGCAGAATCCGTCGCCCTGTTTTTTAAAAGCAAGCGACTGCGCAGAAGCCCATCATCATAAAGGCCTTTGACCCGGTTTTGTAATTCCCTTGGGCAGATTTTCCCTTGCCGTGTACATGTTCGATACTTTAGAATTGATGTATTTTAGGGGATAGGAAATACCGTTATGGGCAGGCAACTGGAAAGACGTAGAAGACTCTTTCATAAATTCTCAGATCAACTTCACCTTATGGTGGATCAAGGGTTATTACAGACCGAGCTCCAATATGAGCGTACCTATATCTGTCCCATTTGCCTGGGGCAGTTCCAAGAAAGTGACTTGTTTGCCAACAGCGGCACCAATTTTCTCACCGAAGAGGATGCCCCTCCCGCAAAGCTTAGGGGGAGCCGAATAGCCTTGACCTGCAGGGACTGTAATTCAGGTGCCGGACATCAGATTGACAATCATCTGATTAACCGGATCCGGGAAATCGATGACTCCAAGTTCTATAAGGGAAGCAAACAGTTTCTAAGGCTGAATTATGAGGGAGGGCCCATAACCTCGGAGATAACTTCCAACGGGGACGGAACCTTGACGGTATTGCATCGGATTGGCAAAAACAATCCAAATCGGCTCGATCGATTCATTTACGGACTTCGGAACAAAACCGTGGGCCCTATTCTCAATTTGGAGCCCAAGGACTATAGAGTGATCCCTGAACGGGTCAATATTGCCTTGGCCAAGACCAATTACATCATCCTATTTTCAAAATTTGGATACCTGTTTCTTTTGCATCCCTATTATGATAGTTTGAGAAATGCCATACGCCATCCCGAACAACAAGAAGGCTTCCGACATATCTTTTTGCAAGATCAGTTCGATAGGAATAGTACAGGGACTTACTATATCATCAATCCAAACGCTAAGGCTTTTTTCAATGTTTTTTCATTGAAAACACCTTTTTCGGAAACCCTGATCGGATCGATTCTTCCGACGCCCTCCAATTCCCCTGAACAGCTCTACAACAGGTTGATCCAAAGCGGGCACAATATCCAGCAGCAAGGAATGGTCGGGGTTAATTTGCAGACCCAGGTAATTCGCCCGGAGGATGATTTGTTCCGGAACGTTGATGATATGGGAAGGGTCATGGGATGGGCCCTAAGGTGATTGTGTATGTAATTTCCACCGATTTTTCAAGGCCAGCATTTCTGTTCCCATATCATTGAACATCCGTAAAATGCTATCCAGTTTCAGTTCCTCGGGGCCATACCCATGGGTATTGACGGTACAGGACAGCTTATACAGATCCTGAATCTTGGAACCACCAGCAGTTGATAACCATTGTTTTCGAAAATCTCTATTTTCATATGTAAATCAGTGTACCGGATAATTAATATATTGCACTGGAATGACCATGCCATCGGTATGGTTATGGTGAAAGCCTAAGCGTCTCAATCCAAGCACAAGGTAACAAGGGAAGAAATCGTACTTAAGCGACTTCCAATACGGGCTTAAAACGATTGGTTCACGACCGAGTAGCGTAAATCATTAATACCAGCACAAATGTCAGACAACATTGTCAAAAATAAGCTGTGGAAACCTATTGATTCACTTGCAATCAATAAGGAAGACCTGCTACGGTTTCTCCAAACGCTCCAGGAAAGGGCAAATTCCGCTTGCGATATGGAATGCAACCATATTGAGTCCCTTGTTCAAGTGGAGAACGTGGAAAAATCCAAGGAAGATCTGAGAAGTTGCTCACCCCTGAAATTGACCGTAGTAGGTCCTGATGTGAAGAACTCTTCGGTTCCATAAACGAAGTTTTTGACTCCGTGTCGTTTCCCGAACAGATCAAATCCCTATATGTGAATAGCGAGCTACTCTACAAATCGCGATTCAATTATTATCCCAGAAACCGTTTCGACCTACTTCTTGATTTTAGCAAACCCAAAGTGCTGGATTTTTCTTTTCTTCCCAGTGATAGGACACCCAATAATTCGAATTTTTGTGTCGAAGGCTACGACAATACATGGGTAAACGGGGTTTTTAACGAAATTGACAAGTTCCTTGACAAACGTTCCTCAAAGCTTTCCGGCATACATAAAAATAGTATTTATGATGTGATCGTTTGGTTTTTGGGAATTCCGATGGGCTTTTGGATCTGTTTCAAATTTAGTCCCAGTATTAGCGGCGTTTTTTCCAGTGATTTTCTGGAAAGTGCATTATTTGTTTATGTTTTCTTCCTGACCCTGTTCATTCTCAGAATACTGTTTCATTATTTCCGATGGCTGTACCCAAAAATCCAGTACACATCCAAGAAAGACTTATCCCTTGTGCATCGAGGGGTTTTCTATGTAATAACCACCGGCATAATCGTCGCCTTTTTGTATGATATTTTGTGGGTTTTGTTTCAAAATTGAAAACCAATGTTATACAAGATCAAGCAGGGAAATAAAAACACTTTATCAAAGCATGGGAATCTTTTTCCCCCTCAAAGCTCAATCCCACCGAAGCCGTAACATCCCGTTCCCATTTTTCTCCAGGAGTTCCATAAGCAGGCTTGCGGTATCCCCTAGGGTAAACTTTGGCAGTACGTACACAAAGCTGTGCGGTTGTCCCACCCGCACAATCTCTGGAAAGCCATACTTAAACTTGGGTTCCAAAATCACCTTTTGATGGGAGGACCGCCTGCCCCTTTTGCCGTTCACTTTATAGATTTCCAGAACGTCCACCTCAAAATCAATGGCAGACCGGTTCAGGACCTCGACTTCCACATACACCTCGTCCTTATGGTAAAACAGTTCTCTCAATCGCAAGACCATTCCACCTTTGCGTTTGGTCTTTAGGGACTTGGTTTTCCGGGCCAATACATATTCGGCTCCCTTTTCCCACATTTCGATGGCTGGGTCTATTTTTGGTATTTCGATTGGTTTTTGAATGGGCAGGGTGTCCATTCTTTTTTCCAATACGAAGGTTTCCGTTTCCGTACCGATACTCTCCTGTACCGAAACGAACCGATAAGTTTCGGGAAGTTGTCTGCGATACTCCAATCCATAGGTATAGGCCCAACCGTCCTGGGTGATGACCAATAGATTGCTGTCATTGCCCTTATTGGCCTGTAGCAACCCGAAATGTTGACCAGACTCCCTATTGTAGCTAAAGGTAAAGTGTTCAGCTCCCGTTACGGCCTGTCGAATCGGACTCGGGAAGAACACGGTAACCACATGGCTATCATTGGCAAAGATTGTTTCCTGTGCATGCCCTGCTAGAATTGGAAATAAGACCAAAAACAATAGAATCATTTTTTTCATAATACTTGGATTGAATAAATGGGGCTCAGCCCCCTTTTAGGATAAGTTGATATTGGTTTCTGACGGTCACCCGCACATTGCGGTTGTTGCGTCTAAAGACCTGTTTGATGCCCCCGACCTGAGGCATGCCCGGCACGTTGATGTCCTGGACCACGTCGTCCAGCACCTCGCGTTGTGCCTCCGCCCGGAAACTGTTCCGTATATAGATGCCCTCGTTCCCATCCAAAAGGTCATAGCCCTTCAGGGACACCTTTCGGTGCCCGATATTGGAGATGTCGAGGAGCACCCGGTTGGGCTGGAAGCTCACAAAGCCATAGACCAAGGTGTTGCAAGGGACCAGCTCACCACCAATCTCGGCATCCACGGCAAGACGCAGTTCCAAGCGTTCATCTTGGCGCACCGTTTGTTCCCCGTTCACTTCCACGATAACAAAGGCATCATTGGATGGAGATTCCAAGTCCGCTTCCAGATTGATGATGGTCGGTGCCGAATTGAAAAAGGCCGCGTGGGCCTTAGAGAAATCCCTTGTTTCCCGAACCTCATTTTTTGATGGTGCCCTGGATTTGATTCGCATTTGATAGGTGTTCGGTGCTACTTTTTCCGGGACTTGGGCATAGTTGATACGCCCATGGCGGTAGATGCTGTCCACCAGTTTTTGCCGCCGTTTCTCCTCCAGGTCAGGGTCGTACAGGCCTGTTGAATCGATATCCGTCTCGGAGTACACGCTTGGGGCGTTCTTCTCCTTTTCCTCCTTGACGTCATTGACGGCCTCCAATTTGGAGCTGTACTCCTTTTGCTGCTCTTCCAAGGTCGGCACCTCGGTCTGTAGGAGTTCCTCCTGGGCATTGTCGTCCTTGGCCACGGCGGTCACATAATACCCGACCATCAAGAGGATGACGGCAACGATGACTGTTATAAAAATGATTTTGTTATTGTGAGCTTTCATATTACTTGGGTATATCTTCGTTCTCTAGTTTCCGAAGGGATTTTTCAAAGAAATCGGTGATCAATAATCCGTGGGTGTTGTTGGGGAAATGGCGGTCCACATGTATGAGCTTTCCAGTGGTTACCAAATGGTAGCGGTCGGTAACGGCACCACGGTCTATTTCAAAATAGGTCTCCACCTCAAACCCATAGGGCTGGGTTGACATCTCCAACCTAATGTTTATGTCAATGATCTTTTCCACCAGGGAATATTGCATGAGCCGGTTATAGACACCGTCCGCCCGTTTCTGGCGGTACACTTCATCGACCGAACTATCCCCCAGCCACAGTGACTTTTCGAGGTTCCTTTCATAGTTGCTCTCATCGATACCGTAGAAATATTCATGGAACAACCGTAGGTGGGAGCGGGCCTCTACCTCCAGGTTCTCCCGCTTTTCGACCAGTTTCAGGGGGATTACGGAACCGTCGGTATTGACCGCAAAGGCACTTTCCAAGAGGGTCCGTTGTGCCCGGTGCGCTGTCCAGAGCGAAAATCCGCTCGTTAGCAGACAGAGTGTTGTCACCGCTAGAACGATAAAGCGGTTGAGCCTTAGGATCTCGGTGATGTTCTTGTATTTTCCAATCTGATTTTTCATAATATTTTTTATTGATTAATCGGCCTTAGGCCGCGAAGAGGCGAAAGGTGAAACTGGTCGCACGTTTATAGAGCTTGAACTTGAGCAGGATGATAAAACCGACCCCGGCCAGTTCGATGATGGGAGCAAAGAGCTGGCTGCCAAAGTCCGTACCGAACAGGTTGGGCCAGAAATTATCGGTGACCTCCTGGTAGAGCGCGTTCACAAAGACATTGACCAGAAAAAAGGCGGGCACGACCATATAGACGGCGGCGTACAGCCGAAAGAAGCGATAACCCATTTCCCTGAACTTTTCGAAGACGGCCATGCTGATGACCAATGGAAAGAAGGCCTGCATGATTCCCAACAGGAAATACCGCTCCGCCAAAAAGAGCGGATAGATGAACAAATCCAATATCCACAGTATCAGTCCCCCGGCATAGGCCAGGGTCCGAAGCCCCAGAAAGGGCGTGGCCAGCCATTCGTACAAAAGGGCCATCGCCCGTGCCGTGGCATCCAAGAGGCCTGTACTTTCCTCCTCGATGGCCAGTTCCTGTAGCTGTAATGGAAGTAGGATCGGGGCCGTGTCCCGGTACTGACCCTCTATGGCCACCAAAATGGCATCAAAAGCGTCCAGTACCTCGGTGGAAAAGATGACCACCAACACCACGGCAAAGTTCTTTATCAGATCGGTCGGGGTCAGCCCCCAGGTCATCCCTTCCCGATTTGCCCCGCCCTCATAGTATTTTTTAAGGATGTTGACCAGGAAGAACAGTACGGCCAGGGCCTTCATGCCCCCTATGGCATAGGTGGCAAAGTCGCTGTCCTTGATAGTCTGGAAGACCGTATCAACATATTCGAGGCCGATGGATAGGAACATTTTTCAGAAATTGGTTTCGCGATTGTTGATACGGTCCCGCATCTCCCTAAAGGAAATGACCAGGGCATACCGTTTTCTCTTGATTCGTATATCCGCCACCATTTGCCTTGTGCTTTCCCGATGTCCCTCCAACATGGTCAGCCGCTCGGCATCGGTCATGTTCAAAAAGTCATGGCTCAGCACCTGTCCCATAAACTCCAATTGGCTGAGGGAATTCTCGATGATGGCATCGAGGTCGCGTGAGATGATGCCCACTTCATCGGGATGGATATAGGGGGAGTTCAATATTTCCCTGAGATCGATCCGTACCAAATCCACCAACCTTTGGTTGTCACGGGTGATGTCCCGAACGGCCTGGTACTGACGTACAGCATTGTTGACTTTTTCCAGTTTTTCCTTGGCCTCTTGCAGGTGCTCCACCATCTTCAATAGTTCGACGGTCTGCTTGGCGGATTCCACGAGTTGCTTGACCAGGCTGACAAAGTTTGTATTGTCATAGACCGGCATCCCCTGGCAGGTAGCGCCTGCAGGCAATAAGAGAGCAAATGTTAGGGAGATGCCCAATGTCTTGAGTCTTTTCTTCATGTTGTTGTGTTTTTTGGGTTCAGGAATTTTTTGATGGCCTTTTCCATACAGCCTTCTGTTTCGTATAGGGCCATGATGCGCTCGGATTCGGTACCATCCGTGAGATAGGCCGCATACACTTCGGGAGGGACCTCCAATCGGAACACATTGCTCTCGCTGCCGATCTTGATGAAGATTTCCGTGTATTTCCGTTTCCCCTTCAGGTCGTTACGGATGGAGCGCAGTTGGTCCAGGTCATGGCTTGTTAGGTTTAGCCTCTTTTTTAGGGCATCATACCCCTTTTCATTGCGTAGGCTATAGATGATCTGGGTGTTCTCCAAAATGCTGGCCGATGTGGAATTGTCCGGCAATTGGTTTATGGACTGCAGTATGATGCCAATGGCCCCGTTCTGTTTCCGGATGGCCTGGTAGTAGAACTCCACGCTCTCCAATACGTTGTCGAACTTGAGCTGCTTGGCGAACTCATCGAATAGGATGATTCCCCTTTCGGAGCGGTTCTGCCAAATAGTGCGCTGGATCGCCGACTTGATGAGCTTGAGCATCACCGAGAGCACTTCCTTGTTGTCACGCACCTCGTCCAATTCAAATACGATCAACCGTTTTTCCTCCAATTGGAAGGATTGGTCACCGTCCACCTCGAACAGGAAACTGTAGAGTCCCTCCCCGACATATTCCGAAAGGATGTGCAGAAAGTTCGTCACATTGAAATAGGCCGTGTCGATTCCCAGTTTTTCCAATAGCCCTTCCCTGTTGGATTCCACAAACCCATAGAATCCGGTCAAAGAATGGTCCTTGTCCACTTTCTGGTAATAGGAATGCAGTATCCGTTTGAGGGCCACTGCCTCCCCTTTGTTGGGTTTGGAGGAACCGCCCATCAGCTCGAACAGGAAAACCATCAGGTCCTCCAGCCGCTCGGGGCTGACATCGTCAGCTTGTGCTATATAAAAGGGATTGATGCCTAGGTTCTTTCCATGCTCGTACCGAAGGATCGTATGGTCATCGGGATAGAGCTTCGCAAACTTGGCATAGCTGCCCCCAAGGTCGATGATGACGAGCCGCACCCTTTGCTCAAAATATTGCCGTAGGATGTTATTGGCCAGAAAGGACTTGCCCTCCCCTGTAGGGGCGAAAATGGCAAAGTTCCTTGCCTTGATACGTTTCTTTCCCTCATCCCAAACATCCTTGAGCACCGGGATGTTGTGCTGGCGGTCGTTGAAGACGATGCCATGGGCATCCGATTTGTAGTTGGTCGCATTGCCATAGAGACAGAGCGCATGTTTGAGGTCGGCCACAAAAAGGTCACTGTCCGAGAAATTGGGGGAAAATCCCCAATAGCTGTTCAGGAAATAGTTTGCCCGCTCTTGTCCTTTCGGGGCATAGGGCACCATATCCAATTCCTTGAACCGCGCCTTGATCTCCGAGGTCATATGGTCCGGTCCCCTGGCATCACGGCCCCAGTGGATGATGTTGAGCTGGCCCCGTACCAATCGTGCGGAATCGTCCCTGTTGATGTCATCAAGTGTTTTGGATATCTTTTCGTGCAATACCTTATTGCGCGAACCGAAACTGGAACTTTTGGCCAGTTCCTCGATACGTTTTTCCAAGAGCTTGCGCCATTTGTGGCGGTCGTCCAGGTATAGGATATGGTTGACAATATGGTTGCCGTCCAGGGACAGTCCCAGGCTGTCCATGAAACCCTGATGAAAACTGAAATCGTCAGAGGTCAGGGCGGGATTGACGGTACTGGTCCGCACCGTTTCCCCGAAACAGGCTTCATGGTTCAGGGCCAATACCCCAAAATGGTGGTCCCCGATCTGGATTTTGTCCTTTTCCAATAGAATGTCGGTATCACAGCCTTCATTGTACCCGTTGAAATAGGTATCCGTAAGAGAAAGGATATCCACTTGGTTCAAGGGATGGCACTCCAGTTTCGGGCTATTGGAGAGAAAGCGGACGGCATCCCCCACGGCCTGTACAAAGGAGGTGGCACTTTCCGAGAGTTCTCCGCTCAACGTCCTTGGGACCAGCTTGAACGGATTGATATATTTGGCCCTGTGCAGTCCCCTGGCTCTGGGCCAGATAAAGAAGAGATAAGCCGAATGGGAAACGTATTCCCTCCCCTTGAAGTGACGATGGGTCGCCCGTTCCAAAAAAGTAGTGTTGGGAAGGTTTGCCGCCCCAAAAGCTTTTTTGAGGTAAACATCCTGTCGGTGCACCACTGTTCCGGTCGGCAGGGATTTCAGGGCCTGGAACCAGGTACCGTGCAGTTCCTCAAAATCTTTCTCCGAAAGGGAATAGATCTCTGGAAGCTCCAATCGATAGCCCAGGATAATGTTGCCGTTGTTGGCAAAGGCCCGGTTCCCTTCGATGTCCACCAAGGGATAATGATCGTTAAAATTCATCGGCATAGTGCAACAGGTTTGTTTTCTTGTTGGAGATGGCGTTTGGGAACACCTTGGGGTTGGCCAATAGATCCGGTCGGTTCTCCAGTTTCAACAATACGGCGTAGAGCAGGCCGTTCCCCATAAGTGCCCCGAATATCAGTGCAAAGCTAAAGGAGAAGATGATGGCCAAAAGGGAGCCGATGACCCCCAGCATCTGGATGGCGAAAAAGGATACGGGCAGGCCAAAGATCAAGGCACGTACCCGGATGTCCCGATGGATATGGTATGTTTTCATACGGTTTAAATAAATAAGGCCACAATGTGGCTAGACGACCAGGGTGATGAGATAGGTAAAGATGCCCACAACGGCCCCGGCTATGAGCACAAAGACGAGTACGCGGGTGATGCCCCGTTTCATATCGGCATTCTCCCCAAAGAAGTGGCCTGCGTTGAACAGGAATCCGATCAGGAAAATGACCCCCAGGATGATGGGGAAGATGACCCTTATGGTGTCCGAGATTTCATTTACGGAATCCTCGATGCCCCCGATCTGGGCCTGGAGCGGCAAGACGGTCAACAATGACATTGATAGCAGGGCTATCTTTCGATGGTTTTTCATAAGTGTTCGTTTAAGGCCGAACCTTGACCGATAGGAATGGGTCCGGCCGGGTTAATGATTGATGAATAACTCCATGCTCCCATTTGGGCTGATGAGGCCCGGAACATTTCTATGCGAAATCTCCAACGTTTTTATGATATCATCGAACAAAATGTAAAAATTAACACCTTTTAGCGTTAAAATTTAAATTATTCACATCTAATTTCACAAATCATTGAAAATTTTACAGTCAATAAAAATAACGACTATGATGAAAAGCTATGTTACATTTCTGTTCCTGCTTCTATTGATCCAGCTTCCCATTTGGCATATAAAAATCCATTCACAGGAGCAGGCCAAAACAATCCGGGTGGTCCTTGATCCTGGACATGGTGGAGTCGATTCCGGGGCGGTGGGCACCAACGGCATCCTCGAAAAGGAGGTGGTCCTCCAGGTGGCCAAGAAGGTTCTCCAGCTCAATCGCAAACTCCATGGCAATACCTTGGAGATCTACCTGACCCGATATAGAGATACGCTGATATCCCTGGGTGACAGAACAAGATTGGCGAAGGTTTTGGCCCCCAAGCTCTATGTGTCCCTACATGGGAACCATGCCCCCAATCCAAAGGCCCAAGGGTTGGAGGTCTTTGTATGTCGGTATTTCCAGAGT
>ERZ1740067.587-NODE-587-length-28732-cov-5.769118_pt1 | contig 28732 bp, 26 predicted proteins | sample MGYA00581736_ERZ1740067 | MGnify/ENA primary metagenome ERZ1740067 (study PRJEB43018, sample SAMN04849236) | marine metagenome | isolation source: floating plastic debris | place: Pacific Ocean | collected 2008-08-27 | study: EMG produced TPA metagenomics assembly... | reverse complement strand
GAAACCTGCTGCATTTTGGACCATTGCAAAATCGACCTTAAGGTTTCTAACAAAGTCCTCTAGAGACACCATTCATTCGCGCAGCCGGCGGCCCCTTCGCCCGCTAACCTTTCATTATTTCTTCACCGACAGGAACCGACCTTGCGGAATAATAATTTCTTCGTGCCAAAGGACCTTTCATGACTAGCCGCCTCAGCAGTACCCGTAAGGGGAAGTCGTTGTTCCGGTACGAGGCAGACCGCCTGCCGGTGGCGATCTTTGTGGCGTTTTTTGTGGCAGACTTGGTGGTTTTTGCCACGGTGTCAGCCTGGCCCTTGGTTATTGCCTGGTCCTTCCTGTCCGTGGGGCCAAAAATGCTGATCTGCTCATGGAACCACCACCATCAGCATGTGCCGTTCTTCAATTCCGGCCTTTGCAATAGGCTGATGGAAGTGATCTTCGGGCTCCAAACAGGGGCCACCTCAAATGTCTGGGTCCTGCATCATAATATGGGCCATCACGATAACTATCTTGATCAAACCAAAGACGAGTCGGCCTGGCGGGCGCCCGATGGGCGGGTGATGCCGGCTCACGAATACACGTTTAAATTGGCCTTATCAGGATATAGCTGCGCGTTCAGGAAAAGTGAGGACCATCCGGAGATCCGGCGCGTATTGGTCGTGATGGCTGCATTGCATATCGCTCTCCTGGCGGGGCTCTTGGCAATCAACGCCTTCAACGCCCTTATGATCTTCGTGATCCCCATGGTTCTCAGCTATCTGATGACGTGTCGGCACACTTATGATCACCATGCAGGGTGTTCTGAGGAAAATGAGTACGCCGCATCCAACAATATTATGCACCGCTGGTACAACATTCTGACGGGTAATTTGGGCTATCATACCGCCCATCATCTTCGGCCCGGCCTTCACTGGTCAAAACTCCCCGCCTTTCACGCAACGATTGCTGACCGCATTCCGGCGGAGAATTTCCGGGCGCCGGGCCTGCCCATGGACCTCCTGCCTGCACGTTAAAGCATTTCGGGGCCAGGCGTGCACGGTTGGCCGTCCAGAAATGCGAAAGAACGAAAACTTAAAGCGTCTTCCCGATTCCAGTTGAGGAGGAGACCCTTTAGGAGGAGACCCTTTAGGCACCGATGAAGATTTGCCCCTTTCTCCGCTTCGCGCTAACGCCGGGCGAATGACGAAGACGGTTCACATGATTGGGTTGTGCGGCGCGGGCATGTCCGCCGTTGCACGCCTTCTGCAGCAGGTTGGGTATACGGTGACGGGGTCGGACGCGGGGTTCTACCCGCCGGTGAGCGACTATATCACCAAGCTGGGGCTCACCTGCACCGTGGGCCATCGGGCAGAGAACATCCCGCCAAACCCTGATCTCATTGTCATTGGGAAACATGCTAAGCTTGTCCCTGAGACCAATGAAGAAGTGGCCGCCGCCCACGCCCAGTATAAGGACCATGTCTGCTCCTTCCCGGAAATTCTGGCGAACCTTACCGCAGATCGCCAGCGGATGGTGGTCGCCGGGTCCTATGGCAAGTCATCGATGACCAGCCTCATTACCTGGTGTTTGGCCGAGGCGGGCACCGCCCCAGGCTGGTTCATCGGCGCGATCCCCAAGGGGTTTGCTCACTCCTCTGACATTGGCGAGGACGGACCTTTCATCTTTGAGGGGGACGAGTACCCCAGCGCCAATTGGGACACGAGGGCGAAGTTCGAGCATTATGAGCCGCATACAGTGCTGCTCACCTCCGCCACCCATGACCATGTGAATATCTATCCCACGCTTGAGGATTATCACAAACCGTTCGCCGCTCTACTGTCAGGGCTTGCCAAGCGGAAGGGTACCTTAATCGCGTGTACGGACGAGACGAATGCCGCTGCTTTTTATGAGGTCTATCCTGGGCCGAAGGAGGCCTATGGTCTTGACCACCAGCAGGCCTTTACCGCGAGCAACATTGTGCTCGGCGATCCGTCCCGGAACACACCGACGCAATTCGACCTCCATATTCGGGGCGATGTGCTGAAAGGCTTCACCACCACCCAGATGGGCCGCCATGCGATAGAGAATATTTGCGGGGCCGCTGCCTACCTACTGGGCCAAAACCTCATTTCGGTAGAGGCGTTTCGCGATGCCGTCGCCCGGTTTGATGGGTTGGAACGGCGCCTCGACCGAAAAGCGCCCAACAGCGCCCTTATGATTTACGAGGGGTTCGGCTCATCCTATGAAAAAGCGCGCGCCGCCATCAGTGCCGTGCGGGCCCACTTCCCCCAGCGACGGCTGGTTGTGATGTTCGAGCCGCATACCTTCACCTGGCGAAATCGGGCGGCGCTCGGCCTCTATGAGACTGTGTTCGCCGATACCGAAACTGTCTGGCTGTTCGCCCCGCCCGCCCATGGCGCCACCAGCCATGACCAGCTCTCCCTCGATGAAATTGTCGCCGGCGTCCGCGCTCACCACCCCGATGTAAGACCTTTCATAAGAGATGAATCTACTTCTATTCTCAATGACTTACATCCGGAAAAAGATGTATTACTTATCTTGTCATCCGGCAGTTTTGATGGCGCCCTCGCCCCCCTCCTAGAAACCGCGGCGGAGGCCTATCCCGCGCCCATTGCCGCCACCGGATAGCTGCCCCGTATAGGAGATTGCGCCCCTCCCCTTGGAAGGTTAACCTGTCCCCGCAGAACTAAGGGGTGCGTTCATGAGAAATCTGCTTCGTGCGGTGATAACCGCGGCGGCAGCGATTGCCGCTGTGATGGGTCCAGCAACAGCTCAGCGTCTGGTTGACGATCCCAACGGCGTCCTCACCAGTGTCTCATTTGACCAGGTGGAACCCGTGCTACGCGAAGCGGGGATGAGCACCCAACGCCGCGTGATCGACGGCATTCCGGTTCTGGTGGTGCAAGCCAATGGCCGGATCCTGAATCTCCAAAACCGTGCCTGCGACACCCGAGGGGAATGCGGTGGCCTTTGGATGTTTGCCTTTTTAGACGACACCGCCTCACTCAGTACGATGAGCCGGTTCAACCAGGTCTCAAAACCCGCCCGCGCCAATTTACTGGACGGTAGGGTCGTACTCGACCGATATCTTATTGCTGACTATGGCATCACCCGCGGATCTCTCATGGTGAATGTTGGTGTTTTTGCCGCCAGCGTGGATCAATGGTTTGCCTTTAACGAGGGGTCCAGCCCCCAACAGCGCGTGTCCTTTGACCCGATTATGACGCCACCAACGCCGGGCACCTCCACACCGAACACAGGGACCATGGGCGTCTTTGACCATCAAACAAGTGAAGTCCTCTCTCAATTGCTTCGTAATGGAGGACTTTCCAACGCGGCAGGCGAGCAAGAACTGCGCGCCATCAACACGCCCGCCCGCCAACGATAAACAGAGCGTTACGGCCCAGAAAGGACCATTCCCATGCGTATCATTGTCATCGCGGCCATCGCCGCTTTATTTGGACTTTCTAGCGCCAAAGCGCAGCCACCCGTTTCAAACCCCAGCGGGCTTATCAGCTTTAACGCGAACGCTCTCCAGGCCCTGGTGCAAGAAGCGGGGTGGACAGCGCGTATTGAGCAAAATAATGGCCGCCCTGCCATCATCGCAACGGTTGAAGGGCGTACCCTAGTCCTCAACCCCACGGCCTGCGGAACAAATGGTCAGTGTGGGGGGCTTCTAACCTTTGCGGTTCTCCCTGATCAGGCCAGCCTAGAAACGGTCAATCAGTTCAATGTGCGGTATAATCCGATCCGCGCCACTATCCGTGGGGGACGCGTGGTGCTTGACCGCTATACCATTGCCGACTTTGGTGCTGCCCGCGGCAGTGTCGTCGTCGATCTTGCCGTGCACGCGAGTATGATCAACGAATGGTGGAAATTCCGTGGACAGGGTGGCCAAGGTGGCCTTTCTAACGCCATTTCCTTTAGCCCACTGATCGACCCGCAAGAGACCCACAATAAGCAGGTCTCCATCCTCCAGGATGTACCGTTGAGCCTCAGCCTTTTTGAAAAGCTGGCTGAGAAAAACATCGCCCTCCCAACGGTCGCGGCGGAGTAGCACGCCGCGCGATCACATTGGATCGGAGAAAACTCGCTCACACGCGAAGAGCACCCGGGCCCTATCGCGCAAAAAAAGAAGGGGCTTGCGCGGCCCCTTCCCCTATATTCCCAGAGTTTTTGGAACTTGCTCTACCCTACCGGATCAAGCCATCCCCACTTGTCTTCCGTCCGGCCGTCGAACAGGCCAAAGAAAACATCTTGGATGGACTTGGTGACGGGCTTTTCGCCGGTCCCCACGGGAATCCCGTCCACAGATTTAACAGGCGTCACTTCCGCCGCCGTCCCGGTAAAGAACAATTCGTCGGCTCCGTAGAGCAGCTCCCGCGGGATGGCCTGCTCGGTGATCTCATACCCAAGCTCACGGGCGATGGTCATCACGCTGTCGCGCGTAATTCCGTTAAGGATGGAGGCGGCGAGCGGCGCGGTAATAATCCGCCCGTCCTGAACCACAAATAAGTTCTCTCCCGCCCCTTCTGACACGGTGCCCTCGTGGGAAAGACCAATCCCTTCAACACAGCCATTGCGCTTCGCCTCCATGGTAATGAGGCGAGAAGACAGATAATTGCCGGCAAGTTTTGCGCCTGAGGGGGTCGTCCCTTGCGCGGCGCGACGCCAACTGGACACACAGACATCAATGCCTTGCTCAATTCCTTCGGCGCCCAAATAGCGGCCAAAGGGGAAAGCGATCACGTCAAGCTCAGGGTCAGGGTTTGCCGACGGGGACAGCTCACCATAGCCAAGATAAGCATTCACTCGGATATAAGCAGACGTCAGCTTGTTGCCGCGCACTGCCTCGCGGCAGGCTTCCATCACCTGTTCCTCTGTGTACGCAATGGGAAATCCATAAATCCGAGCGGAATAAAACAACCGCTTAATATGCGCGTCGTTGCGGAAGATGCAGGTCCCCTTCGGCGTCTCATAGGCGCGGATACCCTCAAAAGCACATGTCCCATAGAGAAGCGCATGGGTCATGACGTGGGTGGTGGCCTCCGCCCACGGAATCATTTTTCCATTCTTCCAGATATAGTCGGCTTCTTGTATAGGCATCGGGAATGCTCTCTATCGGTTGGGGGCAGCTTGGCCTGCGGTTCTACCACTGGCCGCGGCGCCCGCAAGCCGGAAAGGCCCTGAAAAGACAACCCACCGGCAAAGGAGCCGATCATGGCGTTTGCGCCCCCCAAAGAGAGCAAAGACATCCAATCCTTGCTCCAAATTATGCGAAATCTGCGCGCGCCCGAGGGCGGCTGCCCCTGGGATGTGGACCAAACCCACGCCTCTATCGCTCAATATGCGATTGAAGAGGCCTATGAGGTGGTCGACGCCATCGAAAACGGAACGGACAGCTCCTTAAAAGAGGAGCTGGGGGACCTCCTCCTCCAGGTGGTGTTCCACGCACGAATGGCCGAGGAACGGGGTGCCTTTGACTTTGGCGAGGTTGTGGATGCCATCGTCACCAAGATGGTCCGGCGCCACCCCCATGTCTTTGAAACCGCCGATGGCCGAAGCGCTGATGCCCAGACCGAAGCGTGGGAAGAAATCAAAGCCGCCGAGCGCGCTGAAAAGGCAGGCGACGGGCCGGCCAGCCTCCTTGACGATGTGCCCATTGGCCTGCCCGCCCTTACCCGCGCTGAGAAACTCGGTAAACGGGCCGCGCGCGCCGGGTTTGATTGGCCGAGTACGGAAGGGGTTATTGCCAAAATTCGCGAGGAACTGGCCGAGGTGGAAGACGCCCTTGGCGAGGATGATCAAAGCCACCTTGAAGAGGAACTCGGCGACCTCCTCTTTAGCGTGGCCAACCTCACTCGCTATCTAAAGGTTGATGGAGAAACCGTCTTGAGGCGGTGTAATGCCAAATTCACCCGGCGCTTTCACGCCATCGAAACCGGCGTTGCGGCCAGTGGAAAAGCGTTTAAGGATCACACACTAGCGGAGCTCGAAGCCTATTGGGATGCGGAGAAGGCCGGAGAGCGGCAGTAGGCTCACTTTCGTCTCTATCTATTTTTTCATCATGAGGCGGATTTGTTCTTCACTCGCCTTGAGAATTGCGTTTCGCAATTGACCTTCCCCAACCCCTCTTGCCAACGAAATTGTCCCCACCAGGAGGCTTAATAGGGCCAGTGCTTCGCGCTGGGCCATGTCATCAATCCCCTGCGCAAGCTTTGTAGACGCTGTGCTGAGCCCTTTGGACAGCGCTTCGCCCCACGCTTCATCACCGCGCGCCACCTCCGGGCTCAGAACCGGCATAGGGCAGCCCTTTTGCGGCTCGGTGATATGCTCCTCAGACAGATATTGGTCCACATAAGTGTCAGCCTGTTCAGCAGTGCCCGGCGCATCATCATCAAAAACATCGAGCCCGGCCCGAAACGCCTCACTAATGGCTTCGGCCACCAACTGACCTTTGGACTCAAAGTGACGGTAAAATCCGCCATGGGTCATCCCTGCCCGATCCATGATTTCCGACACGCTGGTGCCCTCAATGCCATTTTGCCGGATGAGATCCGCCGCAGCCGTCAAAATCCTGAGCCTGCTGTCCGCTTTTTCCGCCGTCGATTTCCTTGCCATTTGGTCGATCTCCTATCTCGGTTGACAAGATAGATGATAGGTGACATCTATTTAGATGACAATCATCATCTAAAAGAGGTGTCCAATGCCTACTAAACCCAAAATACTCGTCACCAGTGCCGCCGGGCACGTCGGCAGCGCCGCTGTTGAAGAGCTCTTGCTAAACGGATTTCCGGTCCGCGCCTTTGTGCGCAAAGCCGATGGTCGCGCCGCCGCGCTGGAAAGGCTGGGGGCTGAACTCTTCATCGGCGACATGCGGGATTATCGGGACGTAGAGAACGCGCTAAACGGCGTCCAAAGAGCGTTTCATAACCCACCCTTCTCCCCCAATGCCCTCTATGACTCGACGCTTTTTGCGATCGCTGCCGAACAAGCGAAGCTGGAAACCGTCACCCTCATGGGGGCGTGGAATTTAAGCCCCACCCACCCATCAATCCACCAGCGTGGCCACTGGATCGCTCACAACCTCTATAAATGGATGCCTTCCGTGGACGTTGTTCATTTGTCGCCTGGCATGTTTGCTTTTCCCTACTTCCTCGGGCTACCCGCGGTTGCCCATTTTGGGCAGTTGATGGCGCCGTTTGGCGATGGGAAAAACGCGCCGCCATCAAATGAAGATATTGGCAGCGTCGCGGCCCACACCGTGATGGATCCTACACCCCATATCGGAAAGAGCTATCGGCCCACCGGCCCAAAACTCCTATCGCCGCATGAGGTTGCTGATATTTTCGGAAAGATCCTTGGCAGGAAGGTTCGGTATAAGTCGGTACCATTTAAGGCCTTTCACAAGGCGGCAATCGCCCTTGGCTTTCCCACCGAGCAAGTCGCCCATATGCGCTACTACGCCGAAGAGGTGAAAAACGGTGTTTACGCCACGTCTGCCCCCACCGACCACGTGGCGCAGGTAACGGGACGGCCACCAGAAGCGTTCGAGATCACCGCAAGGCGATATATCGAGAATCCAGGACTGGTGAGCCCAGGCTTCGAAATCGGCTCTAAGCTCTCTGCGGTCAAAATGCTATTCCGCATGATGATGGCCAAGCCGTTTGATCTTCTCGAATGGGAACAAGAGCGGGGCTACCCGCTGTTGCAAGATCCGACCTTGGCCCATGAATGCCCACGCTGGGCGACGGCCTCAGCGCGTGCGGAGATCAACATCCTCCCCAGCTCGCGGTCGCTTCGATCGATCCCCGCAACGATCAACAGAGCATCGTGACGGTGCAACATACAGCTTCACATTGAAGGGAAAACGAAGATGGTAACGACAGTCTACGGCGCTTTGCTTTTTAACACATTTCTGTTCTCCCTCCTCTTGGGAGCACAAACCTCGATCCGTGCCTGCATGCATGGCCTTGGGTTTGCCTTGTCAAGCTTAGACAAAGCCGTCGAAACATCTGTTCTCGAAAACCGACTAAAACGCGTCACCGCAAACCAGCTAGAGTTTCTCGTCCTTGCTGGGCTCACTCTAGTGGCGGCTGTCCAATGGGACGTCGCCATCGACAATGAGGCCTGGATTGCCCTTTCTTTCGTGGCCGGACGCGTCCTCTACATACCCATGGTCGTCATCGGCGTGCCTATCCTTCGATCCGGCACCTGGTTGATTGGATTTTTCGGGTGGATCTATTTATTCGTACAAATAACGATGGAGATATAAAGGCAAGGCGAAACGCCTCTCACCCCTCGCCCAATCGCGCGCGACAAAAGGCGATGGCTGTCTTGATGGCGTCGTCCGGGGTGAGGCTCCTCGGCTGAAGGCAACAGGCCAGCCACAGACCATCGGCAAGCGCGATGATGCCGTCGGCGATCTCACCCGCGTCCGCACGGGAACCAAAATGCCGGGTGATGAGATCGACGAAGAATTGCTGAAAGGCATCATTGGTTTCATGCTGCACAGCGGCGAACGCCGGATTTGTGACAGCTAACCCCCAAAAGGCGATAAGCACACGCATTTGTCCGGGGTCCCTCAGCGCTTCGGGGAAAATGGCGCGAATGGATGCATCTAGCGCATCGGCGCTGTCGCGATAATCCGCCTCCGCTGCTTCTTGCATTCGCGATAAAGCAACCCCGTTAATGTGACGGTAGGCCTCGATCAAAAGGGCGTCCTTCCCGTCGAAATGATGGCGGATAAGCCCCTGGGTCACCCCCGCCTTGTCCGCAATGCGCCTTACCGTGGCCCCGTGATGCCCATGCTCCGCAACGCAGGCCATGGCCGCTTCCACCAATCGTGTTCGTCCATCAATGGGCGTTTCTTGATCCATACATCGGCCCCTACCGCAGTTTGAGCGGCTTGACTATACGCTTGCATAGCGACTATACGTTTGTATAGCCAGACTCACCCATGGAGATTCGCCGTGATTCCACAGTTCGACGACGCCACCGCTCTCTTGCTGATTGACGTGCAAAAGGGGATCAATGATCTGCGCTATTATGGCGGGCCCGCCGGAAGGCGAAATAATCTTAAGGCGGAGGGAAATATCAAATCCCTCCTCAACCAATGGCGAAGCCAGGGCCGGTGCGTCGCCTTTACCCGCCATGATTCCATCGAGGCGAATTCCCCCCTCAAACTGTCCCTTGAAACAGGCCAACAATTAGAGGGGATGGAGATAAAGCCTGGTGAGATCGCCGTCGAAAAGTCCGTCAATAGTGGCTTCATCGGGACGTCGTTGGAGTTGGACTTAAGGCGCGCGCGCATTCATCGTCTGGTGATCGTTGGATTTTTCACAAATTTATGTGTGGAGACGACCACGAGAATGGCAGGCAATATGGGGTTTGACTGCTATCTCGTTCATGACGCTTGCGCAACGCAAAGCCGCGTGGGCCCAGACGGCACGGTCTATGATCCGGACCTGTTGCACAATATCTCCGTCGCGAACATGCATGGGGAATTCTGTACAGCGATCACAACCCAAGATGCACTTCATCTGTCTGAGAATGATGCAGCGCATTTGTCCCGTGTTCAGGGGAATGAGTAATGGCAGGCGTCTCCTCTATGATTGCCCCCCTTCACAAGGTGGCGGTGCGGGCACCCGGGCCCTCCATGCTGGATGCAGACCGTGCAAAATGGCACTACGGTCCCACCTTTGATCCGGGTCGGATCGGGCAGGATCATAAGGCCTTTGTTGCGCTTTTGGAGCGCGCTGGCGCGGACGTTCTATGGATGACCGGTGATGACCGCGGGATTGCCGACGCGGTTTTTACCTATGACGCATCCTTGATGACCCCTGAAGGGGCAGTTCTGATGTCTCCGGGAAAATCCCTTCGGATGGGCGAACAACATCTTCATGCAGCGTTTTATAAGTCTCAAGGCATACCCGTCTTAGGCGCCATTGAGGGGGCTGGCCGAATAGAGGCGGGAGATACACTTTGGCTGGATGACACGACCCTCGCCGTTGGCAAGGGGTTTCGAACCAACCAAGAGGGGTGCGAGCAGCTGGCCGCGCTTCTGGGTAACATTGGCATTTCAGCGGTGGATTTCGACATGCCCGTCTATCGAGGTCGCGATGCCTGCCTCCACCTTATGTCCGTTGTCAGCCTCGTCGCAGAAAGAACGGCATTGGTGTGCGAGGAGTTGATGCCCGTCCCCTTATGGATCCTGATGCAAGAGATGGGCTTCACCCTGCTCCCCGCGCCCTTTGACGAGTTTGATACCAGCGATACGATGAGCCTCAACGTCTTGGCCACCGCCCCCGGCGAATGCATTGCGGTCGATGGTTTTCCAAAGACCAAAAACCTCTTGGAAGAGGCTGGCATCCGTGTGTCCGTTTTTGACGGCACCGCCCTCTGCATCGGCGCTGAAGGCGGCCCGACCTGCATGACACGTCCGATTGAGAGGGGTACGGACAGCCAGCAGGCAGCATAAACTGGGGCCCCCATTCCCTAAAATTCGAGCCAAACTTTCGGTACGATGGAAGCAAAATAATCGGAACTTCCTGCTTCTATCCTTACCGCAAGTATGTGTTTCGCAAACAGGGGGCTCCTGTATGTCTCGCTTTTCTTTACTCGCAGCGACCGCTGCGCTCGCCATTGCTGCTGCGCCTCAGGCGGTTTTCGCCGAGGCTAAGAGCGTCGACGCCGGGATCGGCACGACAGGGATTGGCGTGAACGCCTCCGCAAAGCTTCTCCCCTGGGTGGCGGTGCGCGGCGGGTATAATTACCTTCAATTTGAACTCGACGAGATGGAGTATGACGGTATCGAATATGATACTGAAATCGATTTCTCCACCTTTGGCGGGTTCGTTGATATTCATCCGTTTAGAAATGGATTTACCCTTACCGGCGGTGTCTACCAAGGCAATAAAGAGGTAATGCTTGATGCCACGCCGGATGAACCGGTGGAGATTGGTAATCTTACCTTCACCCCGGAACAGGTGGGGACCCTCATCGGTACAGTGGCGTTAGAGGATACAGCCCCCTATCTTGGGATTGGCTGGGATGGTGCTCTTTACTCCGAGAGCATGATCAATTTCTGGGTCCGCGCCGGGGTCATGTTCACCGGCTCCCCTGAAATCGCACTTGATGCATCAGGCGGGATATTGACGGACGACCCCGTCCTTCAGGCCGAAATCCAACGGGAAGTTGAAAATCTCGAAGAAGAGGTCGACGACTATGAATATTATCCCGTGATCAATCTGGGTGTGGCGTTCCGGTTTTAAGGCACCGTTTCCCACGCTTTCGAAAAGATCAGTGGCATCCGCCGGCAATGTTATCCAACCTACTGGACCCCAGGCATAAAGCGTGGGGAACACTGATTGAATCACTCCACCTTCGGCAACGTACCCACATAATCGGTCCACATTGCCTTGTCCGAAACCGTCAGCATCGCTCGCGACCCCCGCGGCAATGGCGTGTACCCCTCGCCATCATCCAAAAACCGGGCGGCGCCCCCTGCCTCCTCCACCAGTAAGACCCCCGCCGCATGGTCCCAGGGGCTCATGCGGTACTGCAAGACGAAGTCTAACTCACCGCGGGCCGTATCTAAATAAGCGTAGGCAGAGCAATGTCCTTGCCGTGTGCCACGAACGCTTTTTAACGCGTCACTGAATAGATCCCGCAAAGGCGGGTCCACATAGGTGGATGAATAATCGCCAAAGGCGTCCGAAAAGCTCACGCCCTTTCGGCCTTGAAGCGGTTTGCCATCAAGCCACGCCCCTTCTCCCTTGATGGCACGGGCCATCACGCCCTCCATTGGGGCGAAGATCCATCCCGCCTGCGTTGTGCCCTCATGCACGAGGGCCACCATCACCCCAAACGTAGCTAGTCCATGGACAAAATTCCGTGTGCCATCGACCGGATCTACGAGCCAAACGGGGTCATCGCCAAGTAACCTCTCAGGCACACTTGGATCATCGGCCGTCGCCTCCTCCCCCACCACCACCGAACCGGGCAGGATATCCATGAGACGGGGAGTGAGGGCCAGCTCCGCTTCACGATCCGCGATCGTCACCAGGTCGTCAGGACCCGACTTTTGCACGATCTCGTCGTCACTTAGCGCATCAAAACGCGGTACAATAAGGGTGGCCGCAACCTCACGGATAAGCCCCTCTACCCTGTCAATCTGTGCCTCACTCAGCATCGGGCGACGTTCCCTCGGGCTAGCGATAGCGGATCACCCCTTTCACCGTGTGGGGATCAACGGGCTTTCCCTTTTTGGTCACGATGATTTTGCCCTCATCGGCAAGTCTCTTTCCCGCCTCCCGCACTCGACCCAATAAGGGGCGCCAATCCTCGGGCGCCAACCGCTTCGCCGCCTCAGAAGGGCAAATGCTTTTGCCGGCATCCCGCTCGGCCAGGATAGAGAGAATGGCATCAACAGGGGTCATGAGTTGGCCCCTTCTTGTGTGGTGACTGCCCTCACCAGACAAGACCCACAGCCGCACCCGATGACAGGGTGGCAAAAGTCCCTGCCAAGAGCGCCCGAGGCGCCAGTTCGATCACCTCGGACCGGCGTCCCTCCTCCAACGCGGACAGCCCGCCAATCACAATGCCGAGGGAGCCAATATTCGCAAATCCGCATAAGGCATAAACCATGATGAGGGTGGACCGATCGTCAAGGGCCTCAGGCGGCAGGCCCGCAAGACGCTCATAGGCGATGACTTCATTAATGGCTGTCTTAAACCCCATCAGCTCCCCCGCGACCAGGGCCTGATCCCCTGGCACGCCGGCGAGCCATACAAAGGGCGCGAAAATCCATCCCAACACCCGCTCCAACGTCAGCGGTGCCCCTGCAATATCCGGCACGACAGCATCCAGAATAATATTGATAAGCGCCGCCAGCGCGATGAAGGCGAGGATTGCGATAATGATGTTCGCCCAAAGCTTACCCCCCTCCACCGCTCCGGCGGAGAAGGCATCAATTGTGCTATCGTAGGCAAAGCCTTCCGCCTCTTGATCAGCGCGGGTTGGCTTCTCATCGGCGTCCGGCGGCACCATGATTTGCGCAATCAGCAGCGCCGCGGGCACGGAGATAATTGACGCCACCAATATATGCCCCAGCATGGATGGGTCGAGCGGGGTGAGGATAAACGCGTAAAGCGCCATGACCGTCCCCGCCACGGTGGCATAGCCGCACGCAATAATCGCAAAAAGCTCCGACCGCGACACCGCCCTCAAATAGGGCCGGATGAGCAGTGGCGCTTCGGTCTGCCCCAATAGCACATTGGCCGAGGCGGCCAGGGACACCGCCCCCCCAGTGCCAAGCAGGCGCGCGACGATAATCGCAAAGCCGCGAATGATCAGCTTCAAAATCCCCCAATGCCAAAGCACCGCCGCCAAGGCAGAGACAAAAACCAAAAGTGGCAAGGCCTGGAACGCAAAAACAAAGAAGCCGACATTCTCCCCCTCCGCGGGTTGGAATGGCAAATCGCTGGTCGTGCTGGTCCCAATATAGCCAAACAGAAACGTGGTGCCCGCTTCTGTCGCCTGCTGGAGGGCTGCCACGGCACCATTGAGCCCATCAAGACTGTCCCGCGCCGCAGGCACCCGCAGGAAGATGGCGGCGATGCCCACCTGTAGGGCCAGCGCCGTTGCGAACTGGATGAATGGGAACTGCCCCTTCCGCTCAGAGAATAGCCACGCCAGCGCACAAAACACAGCTAGCCCAAGGGCGCTTTGCGCGCGCGGGGAAATCATCGCGTCCATAAACTGCCCTTGTCGCCTTCATCTTTGACCCATCAATCTGACAGGTCTTACCCTATTGGGCGGCCACCAGGCTAGAGTCTGCCGGCCCCACACCGGCAGCGAACTGAAGACGGGCGAGGCGGGCGTAAAGCCCCCCTTGGGCGACGAGGCGTTCGTGGGTCCCCTCCTCCACGATTTGGCCTTGGTCCATCACCAAGATGCGATCCGCCTGGAGGATGGTGGCAAGCCGGTGGGCGATGACCAATGTGGTGCGTCCTTTGGCGAGGCGCGTAAAAGCCTCCTGCACCGCCCGCTCACTTTCAGCGTCAAGCGCGCTGGTCGCCTCATCAAGAAGAAGAACCGGCGCGTCCCTAAGAATGGCCCGCGCGATGGCGATCCGCTGGCGCTGCCCACCTGAGAGGGTCACCCCGCGCTCGCCTAAGTCGGTGTCGTACCCGTCGGGCAAGGCGTCAATAAACCCATCCGCGATCGCTTCCCGCGCGGCGGCCGCCACCGCGTGACGATCCGCTGCTCCCAGATGGGGGGGCCGTCCGTAGGCGATGTTCTCAAAAGCAGATCCCGAAAAAAGAGGGGCATTTTGTTGGACAGCGGACAAGTTGGTCCGGAGCACTTGCGGGTCAAGACTGCGCACATCCACCCCGTCCAACGTAACGCCCCCTCCTTGGGGGTCATAAAACCGTTGGATCAGCTGAAAAATAGTGCTTTTTCCCGCTCCCGAAGGGCCGACAAGAGCCACCGTTTCCCCCGGCGCCACCGTGAAGGAAACATCGCGCAGCACATCTTCGTCCGGCCGCGTGGGATAAGAAAAGCGGACACCCGAAAAGGCAAGCTCACCCTTGAGCGGCGCGGGAAGGACCGCGGGAGAGGCAGGGGCCGCGATGTCGGACGGTGCTACCAGCAATTCCGTCAATCGCTCGGTTGCCCCCGCAGCGCGCAATAACTCAGACCAGGTTTCCGTCAGCATACCCACACCACTCACCGCCATAAAGGCATAGAGCATAAACTGGAGCATCTCGCCGCCGGTCAGCGCCCCCGCTTTCACCTGCACCGCCCCAAACCACAGAACCAAGGTGACAGTGGTCAGCACCAGCGAAAACAAAAGAGCCGTCATCACGGCGCGCACGCGAATACGCGCCAACGCCGCTTGGAACGTGCTCTCAATGGCGCCGCCGAACGACGCTCTCTCTGCGCTCTCTTGGGTAAAAGCCTGGACGGTCTCGATGGCGCTGAGGCTTTCGGAAGCCCGGGCGGACGCGCCCGCCAACTCGTCCTGTGCCCGTCGACTTAACCGCTGGATCCGCCGTCCAAAGAGGATAAGGGGACCAAGAATAAGCGGCCCTATGGCCAACACCATAAGGGTGAGTTTCAGGTTGACCACCGCCATCATGATAAGGGCCCCTAACGTGGTGGCCAATGTCCGCAGGGCGATTGATACCGATGACCCGACCACCGTTTGCACTAACGTGGTGTCGGTGGTCAGGCGGGACAGCACTTCCCCCGTCCGGGTTTTCTCAAAGAATGAGAGGCTGAGCCCCATAATATGATCGTATACGGCGCGCCGAATATCAGCCACCACCCGCTCCCCCAACCGGGAGATGAGGTAAAAGCGCATGGCACTAACCACCCCCAGCAAGCCGGCGATAACAATGCCAAGGAGGAAATACGGGGCCAACAGTCCTTCTGCGCCGCCGCAGGCCGCGCAGTAGGCGGGCAGCTCACCCCCGGCAAAACCGCAATCCACAAGAAGTCGGGACGCCGCCGGGAACACCAGCGACAGCCCCGCCGCAAGGACCAGAAACACCACAAATAGGGCTAGCGTCAGCCGATAAGGCACAAGGAAAGGCACCAACCGCCGCAACGGTTTTAGCGATTTCATCGACCGCCGGTGAGCTTTATCGCGTTCAAGGTCGGCTTGGAAACTCGACCCTCTATCCCATTGGGCTTGATTGGGTTGGCCCGCGTTTGGCTCTCGTTGCGCCACTTATTCGTCCTTTGCTCTCTTGCACGAGATAGGGTGGCTTGCACGACGGTGCAACGCTGCGTCCGGGACGTCCGAAATCAAGCTGTTAGCTCAGCGGGATGCTCTATCGATCGATCTCACCGAAAACGACGTCGAGGGTGCCGATAATCGCCGAAACATCCGCCAGCATATGGCCACGATTCATCCAATCCATCGCCTGCAGGTGCGCGTAGCCCGGCGCCCGGATTTTACAGCGATAGGGTTTATTGGACCCATCTGAAACAAGATAGACCCCGAACTCCCCCTTCGGCGCCTCAACCGCGGTGTACACCTCGCCAGCCGGCACCTTGGGGCCTTCTGTATACAGCTTAAAGTGGTTGATGAGAGCCTCCATTGAGTCTTTCATCTCCTCCCGCTTAGGCGGGCCCACTTTCGGGTCGGTGGACATCACCGGCCCCGGTGTTTCGCGAAGAAGCGCGCAGCACTGCTTCATCAGGCTGAGGGACTGCTTCATTTCCTCAACACGCACCACATAGCGGTCATAGCAATCGCCGTGCTTGCCAATGCAGATGTCGAAATCGAGTTCGTCGTAAATTTCGTAAGGCTGGCTCTTCCGCAGATCCCAAGGCACCCCGGATCCGCGGAGCATGACGCCGGTAAAGCCCCACTCGAACGCCTGTTCCTTGGTCACGACGCCAATATCAGCATTTCGCTGCTTGAAGATCCGATTGTCCGTGATCAGCCCTTCAATATCATCAATCACCGCGGGGAACTCATCGCACCAATTGTCGATGTCATCGATGAGCGCATCGGGGAGGTCTTGATGCACCCCGCCCACGCGGAAATAGGCCGCATGCATACGGCTACCGCACGCCCGCTCATAGAACACCATGAGCTTTTCGCGTTCTTCAAAGCCCCATAGCGGCGGGGTCAGCGCCCCAACGTCCATAGCCTGGGTGGTGATGTTGAGAATATGGCTCAACTGACGCCCAATCTCAGAATAAAGGACGCGAATAATGCTGGCGCGCCGGGGAACTTCGATCCCCAAGAGCTTTTCCGCCGCGAGGCAGAACGCATGCTCCTGGTTCATCGGCGCCACATAGTCGAGGCGATCAAAATAAGGGATCGCCTGCATATAGGTCTTATACTCGATGAGCTTTTCGGTGCCCCGATGCAAAAGGCCTATATGCGGGTCCACCCGCTCCACAACCTCGCCATCCAGCTCCAAAACCAACCGGAGCACCCCGTGCGCCGCCGGGTGCTGGGGCCCAAAATTGATGGTGAATGGGCGATCAGATGAGGCGTCAGAGGGGCTGTCCTCAACAGTAATGGTGCGGGTGCCGTCGGCCATAGGAGTGCTCGCATTTCTCAAGCGAAAATTATCCCCCGTAGAGACCCCAAACCGCCCCGAAACGCAAGGGGGCCAAGACGCGCAATGGGCCCACATGCAGTAGCGGGTGCAGGAGGGTCAGCACGACACCGATACCCGCAATAAAGAAGGGAGAGACCAATTGAGGCCTCTCCCTCCTCTCACCTTTGGCGCAATAGCGGCCTTCAACCCGGGCGGGCAGAAGGTCTTATGGTGTCACCGTCACCCGAACGGTGACATAGCGCGATGGCGCCCCCTCCCCACTACTGAGGACTTTATAGACGAAGCTATCTTCCCCAACGAAGCCTGGGTTTGGCTGGTATTCGAATGAGCCGAATGGCGCGAGGCCATCATAGATCAGCTGGTTGATGCCAATGAGTTCCCCATTCGTCGGACGGGTCACTAAGAACGATGCTAAGTCCGCGCCGCCATTCCGGTCATCATTGTTGAGGACATTACCCTCTATCGTCTCACCGGCTGCAACGGCGAAGGTGTCATCCACCCCTAAAGAGGAGAATGCCTGGCCCAACCCGGCGATCAGCCAACGATCCTCGATACCATCCGTTCCCAGTGGATTAGCCGTGAGAGTTTGTCCCTCGACTGTCTCACTAGCGCCGACATAATTGCTGGTATACGCACTTTGAATGCGGAAGCTGCCGGTTTCGTCATCCGCCGTGATCTCAAAATCCTGCCACACTTGGGTGTTGGATCGATAAAGGGTCACATCGGTCCCAGCTGCCTCGGGCTGCCATGTCTCCAAGGATTTGTTGTTGAATTGCAGCTGAACCTGGCCTGTTTGACCGATGGGAAGGATCTGGAAGGTCTGACGTGCTGGGTTGCCCACGCGCTCCAGGGTGAAGGGGGTGCGGTTGTCATCGCTAGCGGCATTCACCGCGAGGCTGGCAACCCCATGCGGCGCAAGACGCACATCCCCCACCGCAATAAAGACTGTGGTAACATCCGAAGGCTTCCCATTGTTCAAAATTCTGTAAGCAAATGAATCAAGCCCACTAAAGCCTGGTTCAGGCTGATACGAGAAGGCACCAAATGGCGCCAATCCATCGTAAACTGACTGGTTAATTCCCACGAACTCGCCATGGCTTGGTCGTTCCACCAAAACGGCCTGGGGGTCGAAAAAGCCGTCCCCTTCATTGGTATCATTGGTAAGCACACGCCCATCCACCACGGTGTCCGCCGGCGTGGCAAAGAAATCACTGCGTGCGACCGGTTGGTTGGCATCGACCTCCCCGACCTGTAGTGTAACGGTCACAAGACGCGAGGGCGCGCCGCCGCTAGAACCGAGAACAAGATAGGTGAACTCATCAATTCCCTGAAAACCAGGGGTGGGCTGATAGCTAAAATCACCAAATGGCGCGAGACCGCCATAGATCGCCTCGTAAATCCCAACAAAGTCACCATTCCTCGGCCGCGACACAAGAAACGACGCAAAATCGATGCTATTCGCCGTATCGTTGCTCAAAACGCGGCCTGAAATGACTTCATCAATCGCGCCAGCAAACAGATCATCTTGGGGGGATGGGGGGGCTGTTTGGCCCGACCCCGCAATGAGCCAGTCATCAGCCAACCCGCCCGATGGCTCACCAGCCGTCACATCCCCAAATGCGATCTTTAAATGGTTGCCAGTATAGGCGCTCCGGATGGCATCATTTTTCTGTGCAGTGGTCTCGAGGCTGAAAAGTTGCCAATCGCGTCGATTGCTTTGGTACACCGTCACATCTGTACCCGCTGCATTTGGCTGCCAGGTCTCTAAAACCCCCGTACCCGCCTCATCATTGAGGGCAGTTTCGAAATAGACGCCACCCGGTTGCGCAAGGACGCGCCACAGGGCGCCTTGCGCATCTTGCACACCGCCCAAGGTGACGGGTGATCGGTTTTCGGCCCCTGTCGCGACGAGGCCGAGATTTCGATCTGTAGCACTCAATATTTCGACGCGGCCCGAGAATATACGCGCAGCAATGACCTTCTCCTGGCCGTCAATCACTGCGCTGTAGATAAATTGATCCGCTCCCTCAAAACCGGCGGCGGGGGTGTAAAAGAATTGACCATCTGTCCCTAGGCCCGACGCACCAGCGGGAGTCGCCAATGTACCGCGACGTGGGGGGAATAAGAGCGTGACGGAACCGTCAACGGACCCATCATTGGCGGTCACTGATCCTGTGATAGGCTCGCCCGTATCGCCGGCAAACAGATCATCATTGGCGATGGCTGGAAGTGTAAGGGCAGCAGCGAGACTGGCGGCAGATACCGCGTATGAAAGGGATCGAAACATAGAAGCTCTCCAATATCGCAAAGGGTGCACGACAGCGACGCCACCCCCTTTTTGGTTGACGGTCAGAGCGTTCTGATGGTCAGCTTCATCGGCGGTATAGAACAGGATCACCCTTTTTCGTTTCGAGACATATCCTGCCTTAAGATTCCCACATTGATTTGGCTTAGTATGGGCGTTTACCGCATAAAGCGCCGCCTGCATGCGACAACCCGCCGCAACCTAACAATAAGTGAAGATCGAGATGACAATTGATACGCATCCGGAAATAGAGGGGCTCACCCTTTTCATGGCGCCCCTTGGTGCCCACCACCACGCGGTTCACGCCCATGACGGCTACTCCGTCATTTGCATCACCGGGGGATCTAAGCTTTACCACCATAACGGCACCTCCGTACCGGTTCACGCGGGCGAAATCGCCATCGCGAACCCAGGCATTCCGCATGGCTGCGAACCGTTGGACGAGACTCCATGGTCCCACAAGACTTGGTATGTCAGTAAACGACTTATGGCAGAATTGTCAGTAGAGCTCCTATCAGCTGCACCGATAGAATTAGCAACACCGAAAATTGTGGATGACGCAGTTTTCACCACGCTCATCGACGCGCACGATACCTGCCAAGCGGGAGATATATTAGACCGCCAATCCATCGCTATCGAAGCCTTATCAACTCTCATTGGTGCCTACGGAAAAAGGGAGGAGCCCAAGGCGGCCGAACCGCCTCTGGTGAAAGAGACCGCGGAAAGCCGCCTTGAACACTATGTGGCCCTCATGACCGACGAGATGGATAGCCGCCTTAACCTTCAAAAACTTGCTGCGTGTGCAGATGTTTCGCGTAATCAAGTTATTCGCGACTTCCGCCGCGTCACCGGCGCAACCCCGGGAGCATTCTACCGGCACCTGCGGCTCGACCGGGCAAAGCAACTGATAAAGGATGGCGCCAGCCTTTCCGAAGCAGCATCCGGCGCAGGCTTTTCAGATCAAAGCCATTTCACCCGCTGTTTTAAAGGAGCATACGGCGTTACCCCCGCCGCCTACGAGGCGTTATTGGCAAAATCCGCAAGCCAAACGGCATTTTAGGGCATCCGTACAAAATAGACCGGTGATGGTAGGGACGGAAACAGCGTAGCCACATCAACCAGACTATCAGCTCTCCCTTGCCAAGATAGCGGCGCTGCGCTCCCTTATCTTCGAGCGCATGCGCCCAATCGGCCGCTCAACCGCCAGAACAATCGCCACCGACAACAGAACGGAAAAAACCGTGGTCCAGATGACCATAGGGATACCCAGCCGCTCAATATCGAAGAGCGTCATCGCGAGCCATCCGGCAAACATATGGACGAGAAAGATGGGGTAACTGAGATCACCCGCCCAGCGAGAGAGGGTGTTTTGCCTCTTGTCAGCAAGAAACCACGGGAACGCGCCATACAATACCGGGACAAACAGAATGAGGCAGATATTCAATCCGAACCCCGACGGCCGCAGACCAGATGCATCCACCCAGAGCGGCATCAAGAACAGGATGGCCGGGATGATCGCCAAACACACGCGCTGCAATGCCAGCGGTATGGTCGGCGGATAGCGGGACATCAACGCCCCCGACGCGAAGGCAAACCCTGCCCCAGACGTATAGATCACCTCTCCCCCACCCAGCAGCATAAAAATGGGCACGGTCAAATTAGCAATAAAAAACCAAAGAACCCATCTTGCGGGGAGAAAGTGGCAGACGAAAAACACAATATACCAGTGCAACTCAATCACAAGAGAAGGCGCGGGAGGCACCACTTGCGGCCTGTAAAATACATCGTACAAAAACAGATTTTGTAACCAACGATGAAACTGATCTGGTACCGCAATGGCTTTTGCGATTTGGGCTGCCCCCTCGGGGTCAAAAAACGCGATCAACACCCCAATCCCCACCGCCGTCCAATAAGCCGGGAAAATTCGCAAGAAGCGATTGATGAGGAAATCCCCCGGCCTATCGGCGTATCGGCCACCCAGAATTTCTGAGACGAGGTAGCCGCTCACAAAAAAGAATCCCCACACCGCAATGGGGCCAGCGGCGGGAAACCGGTCGATATCCATGTGGTAGGCAAGCACAGCCCAAGCGAGGAATAGACGAAAATAACTCAGTCTCGGGTACATTGTATTTCCGGATGCCGCGCTAAGATGCTCTATGCATCACATATAGCCGGTAAATCCGCGATAGAAAAGAAACGGACTTACCGCCAACGCAGCATGTCCTCGCTCAACTGATCAAGCCGAGTGACGCCCATCAGGCGCATCCCCCGTTCGATCTCAGTGCGCATATTACCCAGCGCCTTCTCAACGCCGGCCTGCCCCGCCGCCGCAAGGGCGTAAAGGTACATCCGCCCGCCAGAACAGGCTGTGGCGCCAAGCGCCATGGCTTTCAGAACATGGGTCCCCCGGCGAATGCCGCCATCCATGATGACCTCGATGTCACCGCCGACGGCATCGAGAATTTCCTTTAGCTGATCAAAAGGCGCGCGTGATCCGTCAAGCTGACGACCACCATGATTCGATACCATGATCGCATCTGCGCCAATGTCGACAGCGCGCTTGGCGTCTTCTGCGCTCATCAATCCCTTTACACAGAATGGGCGGCCCCAATCCTCTTTAAGCTTTGCAGCATCGTCCCAGTCGAGATTCATATCCAACATCTTGGAGAAATAGTCTCCGACCGAGATGGCAATGTTGGACCCCTCTTTCACATGGCCTTGAATTTCAGCCATCGCCATGGGCTCATTCCTGAAATACTCATAGGCCCATAGCGGCCGAATGGCGAAACTCAGCAAACTCTGTAGGGTGAGTTTTGGCGGGGACGTAAAGCCCGTTCGCAAATCACGCTCCCGATTGCCGCCGGTGGCGGTATCGACGGTCAGCGCGAGAACATCGAAGTTTGCCGCCTTCGCCCGCTCAAGGAGGGTTTGGTTGAGCCCTTTATCCTTGTGATAATAGAACTGGAACATTTTAGGGCCCGACGTCATCGCCCCAATCTCGGCCAGAGAGACCGTGCCTAAGGATGACACCCCAAACATTGTGCCATACTTCTCCGCCGCGCGCGCCACGCCGCGCTCTCCATCATTATGGAACAGGCGCTGAAGCGCCGTGGGCGAACAAAAAATTGGCATATCAATTTTCTGCCCCATGACGGTGGTGGACATGTCTACTTCGTCCACCCCCACCAGGACGTTGGGCACCAAATCACAAGCGTCAAAGGCGGATGTGTTCTGCCGGTAGGTGACCTCATCATCGGCCGCACCATCAATATAGTGGAAGATCGGCCCCGGTAGCCTTTGCTTGGCCAAAAGCCGAAGCATTTCAACATTGTAGCAATCCTCAAGCCGCCGAAACATAGCCAGTCGCCCTCACCTTCGCCCACACAGCGGGCCTAAAGTGTACGTTGTACACTCAATTTAATTCCAAAAACAAGCTGTTATAGCTCTTCATTGGACTGTAGCGAAATGCGATCTGCTTGAATCACTTCCTCATGCTGAGGAGGGTCGATTGGGAAGGGCCCCAATCGACGGACCATCTCGAAACACGAGGAAAATGGTTCAATGTGATCGCCCGGCACGCTGAGTTCGTTAACGCCCGCACCGCTGCCCGAAAGAGAGACGATAAGCTGGCTGGCCGGAAATGACAGAAAAGGCTCCGGGCTAGCTAGCCTTCTCATCGCCAGGCAGTTCGTACTCACCGCCCTTCCACGGGCTGAGATAGTCGAAATTGCGATATTCCTGGGTCAGCTGCACCGGCTCGGACACCACGCGGGATTGTTCATCATCCCAACGCACTTCTGTGTGTCCCGTAAGCGGGAAGTCTTTACGCAGAGGATGCCCCTCAAAACCATAGTCGGTGAGGATACGGCGAAGGTCAGGGTGCCCCTCAAATACGATCCCATACATATCGAACGTCTCACGCTCATACCAATCGGCACATGGGTAGACGCTCATCACACTGGGGCACGCATCACCATCCGCCACGGGAATTTTCACCCGCATGCGGACATTCCCATGCATCGACAGGAGGTGATAAACGACGTCAAAGCGCTTGCGCCGCTCAGGATAGTCCACCCCGCAAAGATCGATAAGCTGCAGGAACCGACACATGGGATCGTCCCGCAGAAACTTCAGCGTCTCGACAATCTTCGAGCACGGCACCGTGACATTGAGTTCGCCAAACGCCACCTCGGAGGAGATAAGGCCCTCCCCCAGGCTCGCATCGATATGGGCTTTGAGTTCAGTGAGGTCGTCGGTGGTGGTCATCGCCTAATCGTCCCCTCACGGCGGATTTTCTTTTGCAGCTGAAGCAGACCGTAAACCAGCGCCTCTGCCGTGGGCGGGCAGCCGGGCACATAGACATCCACCGGCACAATCCGGTCACACCCTCGCACCACCGAATAGCTATAATGATAATAACCGCCACCATTCGCGCAGGAGCCCATGGACACCACATAGCGCGGCTCAGGCATCTGGTCGTAGACCTTGCGCAAGGCTGGCGCCATTTTGTTCGTAAGCGTCCCGGCGACGATCATCAGGTCCGACTGCCGCGGGGAGGCGCGGGGCGCCATGCCAAACCGCTCAAGGTCATAACGCGGCATAGAGGCTTGCATCATCTCTACCGCACAACAGGCAAGGCCAAAGGTCATCCACATGAGTGACCCCGTCCGGGCCCAGTTAATGACCGCATCCGCAGGCGCCGTGAAATAGCCCTGGTCCGCCAGGTCTGCGTTCAGCTCTTTAAAGAACGGATCCTCATCGGTGGGGTTGTACCCCGGCACGCGCGCACGCGCGGCGGTACCATAAGGCAACTTGTCCGGCGTAATGACGGAGGGAGCGTTCCCTACTGGCGCTTCAGGTGCCACCTGAAAGTCGGTGGGCGTCGCCGTTTTGACCTTAGGATCGTCGTCTAGCGCCATTCGAGCGCTCCTTTCTTCCACTCATAGTAGAAGCCAATGAAAAAGACCGCGAGGAATACAAACATCGACCAGAACGCGAAGATCTGGAAGTCCCGGTCCATGCCGAGTTCGGGGTTAAACAACGCCACCGCCCAGGGGAATAGGAATGCCACGTCGAGGTCCACAATAATAAACAGGATCGCGACGATATAGAACTGGACGTCGAACTTCATCCGCGAATCATCGAACGCTTCGAACCCGCACTCATAGGTCGACACTTTTTCAGGGTCAGGGTCCGATGGCGCGAGCACCATGGGCAACAGCAGGAACGCGAGCCCCAGCACCGCCGCGAGGCCGATGAAAATGAGGATCGGAAGATAGTTGAGCAAAAACTCGGGGTCAGCCATGGGTCGGACCTTATTGGCAAAAGCGCCACCGGATGTACGGGGTTCGGGGACCCCTGCCACCCGGACGAAGCGCCGCGGCAAATTTGCGACGCTATAAGCGGTTTTCATGAGGCTTGGGAAGAGCTTCAACGGCTTATTCAGGGCAATATGGGGCAGGAATTCGCACCGCCCGTCCGGCGCGCCGTCTTTCTACGAACCGTTCGCAAAAACCACTGGCGCCAAACTATAGGCGATGAGTGTTATGACGGGAATCGCCAGGAGGTTCAGGCGAAACCCCGCCGATGCCATGGTGGGCAAGGTGACCTCCCCCGTGGCGAAGACCACCGCGTTGGGGCCCGTCGCCATCGGCAACATAAAGGCGCAACTCGCCGCTAGCGCCAACGGTACCGCTAGCAGCTCCACATCGATCCCCGCGGCAAGGGCCAACGCCCCCAGCACCGGCATCAGCGCCGAGGCGGTCGCCACATTGCTCGTCACTTCGGTGGTGAAAATGACAAAGGCGGTCAGCGCAGCCACCAGCACAAGGATCGGAAGGGCCGCGAACTCAGCCATCTCCCCACCGATCCAGGCACCAAGGCCGGTTTGAGTGATGGCGCCCGCCAATGACATGCCGCCCCCAAAAAGAAGGAGCACCCCCCACGGGATGGTCTCCGCCGCCTTCCAATCAAGGAGGGCCCCACCCCGCTGACGACTGCCCGACGGCACAAGGAAGCACAAAATGACCCCAAGGATGGCCACCACATGATCCGTTAACCCCGCCAAGGGGGTCACGCCCCCCACCTCAAGACCGGTAAGGGGTTTGCGGAATATCCACAAAAACGCGATCACGGAGAAAACCATCAGGGTCCGCACCTCTGGCGTCGTGATCTTTCCAAGGGCAGCGAGGCGGTCCTTCACCACATCCTGGCCGGTGGTGCCAAATGTGCCCTTTAGCGGGAAGGCCCAACGGGTGAGCACAAACCAAGCGAGGGGCACAAGGACCAAGACCGCCGGGATGCCAAGGGTCATCCATTGCACAAAGTCGATGGCGAATCCCGCATTATCGTTCAGATAGCCCACAACGATAAGGTTCGTGGGCGTCCCCACCAGGGTCCCCAGCCCCCCGATGGAGCAGGCATAGGCAATCCCCAGGAGCAGCGCATAGGTAAAAGGCGCATGCAGATCAGCCTCCTCCCCTAGGACCGCGGCCGCCACCGATAGGGCGATAGGCATCATCATGATGGAGGTGGCGGTGTTGGAAATCCACATGGACAAAAGGGCGGCGGCCACCATGAACCCGCCCACAAGGGTTGTGGGCTTTGCCCCCACTGACGCCACGACGCTGAGGGCAATGCGGGCGTGGAGGTTCCACCGCTCCACCGCCTTGGCAATAATCAGCCCCCCCATCAACAGAACCACAATCGGGTGCATATAGGGCGCGGCCGCATCGCGCATCGACATCACGCCCGCGAGGGGGAGCACCACCATCGGCAAAAGCGACGTCACCGGAATAGGGATTGCCTCGGTGACCCACCAAATCGCCATGAGGCTTAAGAGCGATAAGACCACCCACGCCAGACGGGCACTTTCAACGTCCCCCGTGGACGCCGTGACCCCTTCGGGCACGCCCATAAGCTGCAACCCAATAGCAACAATCGGCCCGAGGAGGAGGCCAATCTGCTGGCGGATAGTTCGCGATTGGCGGTGAACGGCGTCGGTCATGGTGCGATCTACCTGAGAAACTGTTGGGTGAGCAATTTTTCTCACCCGTTTTGCCCGGGTTTGGCAGCCTCGTCACCTTGGCCCCAATACCGCCTCTGACTTGCCGACTAGGCGATGCGCTCCATTTGAGGCTAGCGTGTACAGCGTCCACAAAAAACGCCAACTCCGGCCCGCCCTTCGCAGGTTGGCTGATGGCGGGCGGGCCTGACACGCGACGAAACAAATTGGATCTTGGCTATGCACCATCTGTCATTTGCTCGAGTTCTTGCCATCGCTTTTGCGATGCTGGCGCCGTTGACCGCCCACGCGGAAACACGCCCTCAGGCTGACTGGGACATCACCAAACCACGGGGCGAAGTGCGGGAGATCGACTTCACCGTTGATGAAGGCACCTGGATGTCGGTGGATGTCACCCGTGACGGGCGCGCGCTCGTTTTCGATCTGCTGGGTCACATCTACCGTGTGCCTGTAGATGGCGGTGATGCGCAGTTGCTGACGACAAATGCCGGCATCGCCATCAATTATCACCCCAAAGTCTCCCCGGATGGTGAGAAGATCGCCTTCATTTCTGACCGTGCCGGTCAAGCAAATGTCTGGGTCATGAACAGTGATGGGAGCGACCCGACCATCGTCCACCACGATATTGTCGGCCGGTACGCTGAACCCGCCTGGTCCCCCGACGGCCGTGTCCTCTATGCCGCGCGGTATGAGCCGAATGCCCGCGGCGGGTGGACAAAGCGCGCCGATATATGGCGTCTGTCGTTGACGGAGGATATTGCCGGCCCCGTGTTGAGAGGCCTTAACCGGCAGGTCTACTCCCCCACCCCCTCCCCCGATGGGAAAAGCTTATATTACCATCAAGCCACCGCACCCATTACGTCGGCAGACGGATATTATAAGATCAGCGATGGGCACGGTGTCCGAAAATATGATCTGACCACCAAGAAAAGCACTTGGGTGGTGGCGCCGGTCTTTCGACGTTATTCACGCACTCTCCCCTTTTATGCGGGTGCCCCTATGCTGAGCCCCGACGGTCGGCAGCTGGCCTATGTGCGGGAGGTGCCGGGCGCGCCGCTCCAATATAAAGGCATTACCGTGGAACGCCAAACGGGGCTGTTCATCCGTGATCTGGAAACCGGGCGGGAGACACTGGCGGTCCACCCCCTCACGCCAGCGCAGTTCCAGTCTCACATGATGTTCCATATGCGGTTCCATCCGGGCTATGCCTGGTCACCGGACGGACGCTCCCTCTACTTCTCCCAGGGCGGTGCCCTGCGCCGATATGACGTGTCGGCTGGCACGGTGACAAAAATTCCATTCCAAGCGCGCGTCCGACGCACCATCTCGGAACAGAGTAAGCCCCGTATACCGATTACCCGTGAGCCGTTTGAGCCGCTCAATCCCCGGTGCCCCGCCCTGACCCCCGACGGGGAAACCCTCGCTTTTGAGGCCGTGGGTCGGCTGTGGCTGAAAGCGCTTCCCGACGGTACGCCCAAGCCTTTCGCCCATGTGGACAGCGCCGAAATCCATCTCTCCCCCGCCTGGTCACCCGATGGCCAGCACATCGCCTTTGCCACCTGGAATGAAGAGGATGGCGGGCATATCAAAATTGCCCGTGCCGATGGCACTGCGCCGGCAAGCCTGTGGACCGAGAAGGCTGGTGAGTATCTCAACCCTTTGTGGACGGAGGATGGACAAAGAATTGTGGCCCTCACCGGTGAGGGCGCCTCTTTCCGCGGCTTATCTTTCTCCGGGAACGGTGAATTTTCCATCAAGGCGTTTCGTGGGCCGGGCACGGATCCGCAACCGCTCGCCTCGATAGGGCCCATCAATCAGCATCTTGGTCAATATACGCGACCAACCTATCATCCGTCTACGGGGCGTCTTACCTATATAGACACCGACGGGAAAGGGTCGAAACTGGTGGCGATGCCCGCCACAGGAGGGGCGCCCACCACACTCGCCCGGTTCGACCACATCTCTGCCGGCGCCGTGCCGTCCCCTGACGGGAAATGGATTGCCTTCCAGTCGGCTCACAATATCTTTGTCGCCCGGACCCCGCGAAAGGGCGATACGATCCGGCGAGAAAACGCGCAGCAGGTGAGCCGTGCCCACGGCCGCTACCCCCATTGGGGCAAGGACGGGCACTTACATTTCTTGACCCTCAATCGCTACGCCGACTGTGCGCCGCCTTTCAGCGAGTGCGACCTTGCCCCCCTCGGGCTTCGCGTCCCGAGCGCCCATGCCAAAGGCGCCCTCTTGATCAAGGGGGCAAGGGTTCTTGATACGGTGGCGCAGCAGCTGACGAAGCGGCAAGACGTTCTGGTGGTG
>ERZ1740067.586-NODE-586-length-28752-cov-5.473464_pt1 | contig 28752 bp, 26 predicted proteins | sample MGYA00581736_ERZ1740067 | MGnify/ENA primary metagenome ERZ1740067 (study PRJEB43018, sample SAMN04849236) | marine metagenome | isolation source: floating plastic debris | place: Pacific Ocean | collected 2008-08-27 | study: EMG produced TPA metagenomics assembly... | reverse complement strand
GCCAGCGATTCCGGCTGTCCCGCTTTGACGCTCTTGAGCAGGTCTTTGGCGCGGCGCTTTTGCTGATCAAGATTCAAGCGGCCGTCAAAATAGTCATGCGGAGGGTTTGATTTGTCGGACGGCATACGATTCCCCTTCGGGTCATTTGCCTGTGTCTGCAAATCAGGCAAGGAAATCGATGCAGGATCATAAGCGATCTTGGATGGGCGCAGCCCTTTCCGCAGACGGGGAGGCATGTCGCCATACCTCCCCGCAAGCTGTCGGATCGACGGTGTTCCGTCAAGCGATAGCTAGTACAGCGTCGCCAGTGCTTCCTTGGTGAACGGGTTTAGGTTGTCGAACTGGCCTTTGTGGATTTTGGCCGCCCATTCATGATCGCTGATGAGGGCGCGGCCGACTGCAATCAGATCGAACTCGTCTGCCTCCATGCGTTCCAGAAGGTCATCCATGCGGCCTTCGTCATTTGCCGCATCCATGCCTGCGAAGGTTGCGATGAACTCTTCATTGAGGCTGACGCTCCCGACGGAGATGGTCGGCTTGCCCGTCATCTTTTTCGTCCAGCCGGCCAGGTTCATGGTCGATCCGTCAAACTCAGGCTCCCAGAAGCGACGGGTGGAGCAATGGAAAATGTCCACGCCCGCATCGGCGAGCGGTGTCAGGAATGCTTCCAGTTCGGTCTGTGTCGGGGCCAGGCGGGCGTCATAGTCCTGCTGCTTCCACTGCGAGAACCGCAGGATAATCGGGAAGTCGGGGCTTGTGGCCGCGCGGCAGGCCTTGACGATTTCCTCACCCAGATGGGCGCGTTTGATCTGGTCACCACCGAAGGCGTCTGTGCGTTCGTTGGTGCCTTTCCAGAAGAACTGGTCGATGATGTAGCCATGGGCGCCGTGGATCTCGATGCCGTCAAAGCCGATACGCTGCGCATCCGCTGCACCCTTGGCGAAAGCGCCGATGAGGTCGGCAACATCGTTTTCGGTCATCGGCTCGGCAACCTGCTTGCCCGGCTTCAGCAGCCCGGACGGGCCTGCGCTGGGCAGATCAGGATTGGGGCCGGTACCCGGTTTGCGCATCATGCCCACATGCCAGAGCTGCGGCATGATCTTGCCGCCCACCGAGTGCACTTCCTTCACAACATTTGCCCAGCCGGCCAGTGAGGCTTCGCCATGGAAGGCAGGATCATTGGTGTCGAAACTCGCGACTGGATGATCAACCGTCGTGCCTTCGGTAATAATGAGACCGACTTCGGCTTCCGCACGGCGGCGGTAATAGTCGGCCACATTCTGCCCGGGGATCTGGTTGGGCGACTGGCTGCGTGTCATGGGGGCCATGACGATGCGGTTGGAAAGGGAGAGATTGCCGAGCTTGAACGGCCGGAAAAGCGTGTCTACTGAGGTCATGATAATCCGCGTATTCAGTGGGGAAATGAGTTCGCTGCGTACTTAGCAGCATTTCCGGGAATGGGCTAATGTCCGCAGATATCGGAACCGTGCTTCACAACAACAAGGGGTAAACCCGTGCGCAAAGACAACCGCCCCTATTGGGTGAAGCGCCTCCATGACATCTATCAGCGCGCATGGGTCAGGCACTTCCTGGAACCGCAGTTTGAATCGGTGGGCCCGCATCTGGATGCCGGGCATCCAAAATACATGACCCTCCATGGGCCAAATATTTCGATTGGCAGGTGCGCCACCCTGCGTGCGACGCGCGCCTACCCCATTACTTTTACGGTCTGGACGAGTTCGGATCGTGAAGGCCGGATCGACATTGGCGACTATGTGCTTATCAGTCCGGGCACCCGCATTCTGTCGTCAGACCACGTTACTATCGGCGACAACACCATGATTGCCGGCGAAGTCTATGTCTCCGATTCTGACTGGCACCACGTCTATGACCGCACCAGCGAACAGGATGCTCACCGGCCAATCGTGCTGCAGAAGAACGTCTGGCTGGGGTACGGGGTCAAAGTCTGTAAGGGCGTCACCATCGGCGAAACCTCGGTGATCGGTGCCGGCGCCGCCGTGTCAAAGTCGATCCCCGCGAACGTCATTGCTGCGGGCAACCCTGCCCGTGTCGTGCGCGAGCTAGACCCGGACCGTGAGATCAGAAAACGCGAGGATCTCTATGCTGATCCCTTGGCGCTGGAAGCTGAGATGCAGCAATTGGAACGCTACTTTTCCCGGGATAACAGTTTGATTTCCTGGCTGCGCGCCTTGGTCGCACCTACGAAGCACGACTAGGCTGCCCTACCTGATCCAGATCAACGCACCCCTGCACCGGCTCTCTTAGCCTTTGCATCTGTCACAGGTGCGCATCCAGAGAAACCGCTGCGCACACACACAAGGGGAGTTTAGATTATGGATACTGGAAACATCGCCTACCTCGCCCTGGTCGGCGTCGGCATGGTGTCGTTCGGTGTTACGCTTTTTGTCTGCTCAATGATTGCCGCAGATCGTTCGGACCCGTTTGGCTCGTCAGCGGACTAACAGCAGGCACTCCTGGCCTTTCATGCGTCCCTGCTCCGGCTATTGCGCTGGAGTGGGAGCCAGTGACGGGGCCGTTGCAACAGGCTTGCGGGCTGAGATCGCGCTGTAGGCAGCCGTGAAGCCTGTAAGCGACACGGGTGCGTCAATGCGCTGGCCCCGATAGCCAAATGAGATTTTCATCGTGTTGCCATTCTTGAGCATATTCACAAGCTCCGGGCTCAAAGGAGCGGTCGCGCGGCATCCCGCTTCTGTGCAATTGGTGTAGGGAGCAGCCATCTGCTGCCCTTCATCAACCTGCATCCCGATGCCCAGTGGCAATTCCACACCCAGCGGCGTACGTGACACCATCAGCAAATCTGCCGACCGCGGATGATAGGCAATCGTCACATGCAAGAGCACCTCCTGGGTGTCCGCATTTGAAAGCACCTGCTGCATGGTGCAAAACTCCGAGCCATTTGTCGGCGTACACTCAAATACCCACATGCCGTGCTGCTCAACGACCGTCGGCTGCACCGCACCGCCTTCTGATGTTTGAGCATGTGCGCCGGTCGCACTGAGAGCCAGGAGAAGCCCTGCACCTGCAGCAACCTGCGCCAGAATGCGCTGGCCCATGCGGCGAGCAGTGTTGCGGATCGTGCTGCGGATCGTGTTGCGGATCATGGATGTTTCCTTCAAACCATGTTGCGCTGATCTAAGCTTCAGCGTCTGTGTTGCACACCGCTAGCGCGGCATGCTCCATCGTGTCAAATCAACGGACTGTGTGATCGAAATTAAGCATAACGTGAAAGGTTCCGCGGTCTTACTCATGCCCAAATTCGGCCCTCTTGGTCTGTCATCAAAACTCAGCATAGCGGCGTTTTGATGAACAAAAGCAATATTGCTGGATGTGTGAATTACAGGCCACTCTGCTGGTGACGGCGACTCACCGCCAACAAATCGGCCAATTCCAACGAGACGGAAACTGAAAACAAAGATGGGCGCTTTTATGGTCAACCGGCTTTCACCCTCCGCAGCCTTCGCACTGGTCACCGTCGTATTCGGCGTTCTTGCTGTTTCTCCGGCAGCCTTTGCGCAAACGCCGCAGCATGGCATTGCGATGCACGGGACACCGAAGTATCCCGACGACTTCACCCGGTTTGATTATGTAAATGGCCGTGCCCCTAAAGAAGGCGATATCAAACTCGCGGCCATTGGTGGGTTTGACAGCCTCAACCCCATGATCGTCCGCGGTTCGTCAGCCGCTGGTATCAGATGGCACGTCTTTGAAAGCCTCATGGGCCGTGCCTATGACGAACCTTTCTCTTTGTATGGGCTGATTGCGGAAACAATCGCCACGCCGGACGACCGCAGCTGGGTTGAGTTCACTCTGCGCCCGGAGGCGCGCTTCTCGGACGGCGAACCCATCACTGTTGATGATGTGATCTTCACAGTTGAAACCCTGCGCGATCAGGGCCGTCCCAATCACAAATATTATTACGGCAAGGTCGCTTCGATGGAGAAGACCGGCGACCGGTCGGTTCGCCTTACCTTCAATGAAGAAGGTGACCGGGAGATGCCGCTGATCATGGGTCTGATGCCGATCCTGCCCAAACATGTATATGACGGTGAGGATTTCACGCGCACCGGCCTGACGCCGATGATCGGCTCTGGCCCGTACACCATCGGTGACGTGGACCCCGGCAGCAGCATCACCTTTGTGCGCAACCCCGACTATTGGGGCAAGGACGTGCCGGCTGCGCGTGGCCACAACAATTTCGATCGCATTCGCTACGACTATTTCCGTGATGCCAATGCTTCCTTCGAGGCATTCAAGTCTGGCGAATACACTTTGCGTATCGAGGACGACCCTACTCGGTGGTCCACAGGTTACGATGTGCCGGCGGTCAAGGACGGTCGCATCATCCGCGAAGACCTGCGCAAGAAGACACCCTCAGGCATGCGCGCACTGGTGTTCAACACGCGCCGCGATGTGTTCGCCGACATTCGTGTCCGTAAGGCCCTTGGTCTGATGTTTGACTTTGAGTGGATCAACAAAAACCTGTTTTACGGTCTCTACACCCGCACCCAGAGCTTCTACGACAATTCCGACCTTGCTTCGACCGGCCAGCCAGCCAGCCCGGCTGAGAAGGCGCTGTTGGCGCGGTTTCCTGATGCCGTGACCCCTGAGATCATGGCTTCGGGGTTTGTCGCTCCGCGTACGGATGGCTCCGGCCGCAACCGTAGCCAGATGCGCGACGCGCTTGGGCTTCTGAGTGATGCCGGTTACCAGGTGCAGGATGCCAAGCTGGTTGATGCAGCAGGCACTCAATTCACCTTTGAGATTCTCGTCGCCAGTCCCGAGGACGAACGCATCGCGCTCACCTTCGCGCGCAATCTGGAGCGGCTCGGGATCGAAGCAGATGTCCGCAATGTGGACTCAAGCCAGTATCAGCAACGTCGCCAGACATATGATTTCGATATGATCTTCAATTTCTGGTCCGCGTCCCTGAGCCCCGGCAACGAACAGTCGTTCTACTGGGGGGGCGACAGCGCCGACACGGACGGCACGCGCAACTATATGGGCGTCAAATCAGAAGCGGTGGACGCGATGATTGCCGCCATGCTGGAGGCGCGAGACCGGGAAGACTTCGTGACGGCTGTGCGCGCCCTCGACCGAGTGCTCCTGTCCGGCCACTACGTCATTCCGCTCTACCACGCGCCGGATCAGTGGGTGGCGCGATGGAACAACCTTGAGCATCCACAGATACAGCCCAACTTCGTGCGGTTCGATACGTGGTGGTCCGCAGGGACGAATTAGCCGTACCGGCGACGCCTCAAGCTTGAGGAGCCCGGGTCCCCGGACTTGATCCGGGGCCTACTCTCAGTGCGGTTTGCTGCAGAGACGTCAGCAAATTACACCTCATTGCCATGCCAGAGATGCGAGTGGGCCCTCCGGTCAAGCCGGAGGGTTACGGGAGAGAGACAATGCCCTCTTCCGTTTCCTCGCATTTTGAATGCCATGTTCCCGGCCTAAGGTCCCGGGATACGGATAGGGGGTGGTCCTACTCGGCGGCGGCCGGGGCGAGCTTGGCCTGTTTCATGGCCTCGGTCTTGGCCGTCCACTTGGCAATGGCGGCGCGGGCTTCAGCCCCCTCTTCCGCCATATATGTGTCATGGCACGCATCACGGACGGTGATTTCCAGTGCGAGGCCGTTGGGGTCGAAGAAGTAGATCGAGTGGCAGAACTCATGATCAATCGGCCCGAACACCGGCACCTTGGCTTCTTCCAGACGGGTCTTGAACTGCGCCTGCTCATCCATTGAAGCCACTTCAAACGCGAAATGATAATCCTCGATGCCGTCCTTCATGGTGAAGAGATCTTCCTTCACCGAATTGGGCTCATCGAAAAAGGCCAGAAAATTCCCGTCTCCCATCTTGAAGAACAGATGCATGTAGGGCCGGTCATTCCCAGCGGGGTCCTTGTCGAAGGCCAGCGCAGCACCGTCTTCCAGGCCCAAGATGTCCACGTAGAATTTCCTGGTTTCCCCAGCGTCACGGCAGCGAAATGCGGAGTGATGTATCCCTGAAATTGTCGGCGCCGCAGTCTTGATATCGTCGATATGATCGACCGTTCCAAGCAGCTCTTTCATGGCGTCTCTCCCTTGTGTTTGGACAGAGCCTAGCGCGTTGTTCAGGCTGTGAAAATCCCACCGCATGCCCTAGCGGCCAAAGGTTTCCCCACCCCACATGCGGTTTTCTATTTCCTCGCGCCGTTCTGCTTCGCGGGCGCGCGCCTCTAGCTCCCTTTGCCGCATCGGCATGGTGTCGATCAGGTCCAACATGTCCTGGATGTCGCCGGGCGCGGTGCCCCGGTCCTTTATGCCGCCATCCTTGCCGACCAGGGTAATGCTCACTGCCTGACCCGCACTTCCATAGACTTCGCGAAGTCTGTCAGGGTCAAAGACTTGATTGGGTACTGCTTCCAGCGCCGGATCCCATATGGAAACGTCGTCCTCGGTAACGGTGAGTACGATGACATCACGGTCAGCCAAGGCATTACGCGATTGGCGCAGCGTGATCCGAATGTCTTCAAGAACCGGATCGTTGGAAGAGGGGGCAACAATCACCATCGGCCGGTAGGTCGATCCGAGTGTCTCGAGCTGGGCAAGCAGTGGCGTAGGGACCAGCAATGCGGTCGCTACAAGCAGGGCTTTTGGAAAACATCTCATACCAGACGATCTAGACTGGCGTCCTCTTTGGTCCAGTAGAGGTCGGGAGACCTCTAGGCCGGGTCCCGCGCGAAAATGGCTTCGAGGCTGGTCATGTTCATGCCGTGCTTGACGTAGTTGTACGGTGTCACGTTCACGGCCTTGATGATTTTCCGGACCACCTCCGTCCCCTCGCCCGTCTCCTTGGGCACCAGGTCCATGTCGATGATGTTGATGCAGGCCGGGTCCTGCTCAAACGCCTGAATGGCCTTGAGGCCGTTGCCTGTGCACCAGCCCAGCAGCAGCCGGTTGATGCCTTCATGGGCAACCACAAGCGCCGTATGCCAGCCCGGCGCTGCCAGTAGATCATTCAACCCTGCCACTGCCCGGTCCATCGCATCCCCAAACACTTCACCTTCAGGCCCCATGCGGGCATCGGGTTCCGCCGCCTGGTCAAATGTAAACGTCATGACGGCAGCAATATCGTCCTGCTCCATGACGGGACCAAAACCGCCGCCATGGATCTCGACCAGCCGCCGGTCATATTCAAGTTCGGGCGCTGGCGTTTCGAGTTGCTCAAGCGCGAGCTGAGCGGTTTGCTCTGTGCGCGGATAGCCCGAGCAGATGGCACGATCAAAAGTGATGTGCGCCAGTGCCTGTCCGGCCGCCTTCGCCTGGGCCTGCCCAAGGTCTGTTAGCGGCACGAGTGACGTATCGCCGGTCTCCCGCACTTGCCGGGAAAAATAATTGACGTGACCGTGACGCATCAAATAGACGCGCCGCCGGCCCGTTGTGCCCGGCAATGCACTCATGCCGCCTACTCCAATCTAAACAGTTTAAGAAAAGCTAGATCGCTTCCTTGGTTTTCAAGCCGGCGATGTCGTCAGACGAAAAGCCCCATGCGCTCAGAACATCGTCCGTGTCCCCACCGGCTTCCGGCGGCGGGCCCTGAATTTCGGACGGCGTCCCGAAGAACCGCGGCGCCACATTCGGCTGGGCGACTCCGTCAATCTCGACCACCGTCTTGCGGGCCGCGTTGTGCGGATGATTGATCGCTTCACCGATGGCGAGCACCGGCGCAAAGCAGATGTCAGTGCCTTCCATGATCTCGCACCACTCGTCGCGTGTCTTGGACTTAATGACTGTTGCGAGTTTCCCCTTGAGGTCTGGCCACTGGCCCTTGTCCATCTGTGCGTCGAAGGCCGGATCATTGAGGCCCGCCTTTTCGCGCAGCAAGGCATAGAACTGCGGTTCGATGGAGCCGAGAGAAACAAATTTTCCGTCCGAGCACTCATAGGTGTCATAGAAGTGCGCGCCGCCGTCGAGCATGTTGCGGTAGCGGTCGTCTTCCCACATGCCCGAGGCCATGAAGCCGAAGAACATCGACATCAAGGACGTCGCGCCGTCCGTCATCGCCGTATCAACGACCTGACCCTTGCCGGTGGCTGTCGCGTTGTGCAGTGCTGCGAGCATGCCCATGGCCAGGTAAAGCGCGCCGCCGCCGAAGTCACCCACAAGATTGAGCGGTGGAACCGGCTTGCCTTCCTTGGGGCCGATGGCGTGCAGAGCGCCGGTGAGGGAGATGTAGTTGATGTCATGGCCAGCAGCGTGGGCCAGCGGGCCTTCCTGACCCCAGCCGGTCATGCGGCCATAGACGATCTTCGGGTTGCGGGCGAGCACTACGTCCGGACCAAGCCCAAGACGCTCCATCACGCCGGGGCGGAACCCTTCCTGCAGAATGTCTGCCTGCTCAACAAGTTTGAGAACGGTCTCGATCGCATCCGGGTTTTTGAGGTCGACGGCGATGGATTTGCGGCCGCGGGCGGTCACGTCGAACTTGGAGCCGCCCCGTGCACCCTTGCGGTCGATGCGGATGACTTCCGCGCCCATATCTGACAGCAGCATGGCGCAGAAAGGCCCCGGGCCGATGCCTGCAAACTCCAGAACCTTGACGCCTGACAGCGGTCCCTTACCCATGACGAACTCTCCCGGTTTTTGTTGATGTGCATGTGTGTGTTGGGCCCGGTTTTAGCGGCTTGGCGGTGGGGCAGCAAATACCCTTTTGGGCCCTGCTGTCAGCGTCAGCGTGACCCTGCGGAAACCCCAACCCTCTGGCGTACGCGCGGTGCGCGTTCTATACCGCCGCCATGACTGAGTATGGCTACACGGGCGTTTTGCCTCCGGACAGATTTAATATGGCGGCCTTCTGTCTGGCACCCGCACCCCATCGGGACCCATCCAAGGTGGCGTTGACGATCGAGCATGGTCGAGGTGAGCCGGGCCGGTGGACCTACGAGGCTCTTGACCACGCTGTTCAGGGCATCGCCGCCGGGCTGGCGGCGCGGGGACTGCCCAAAGGAGATCGCGTTCTCATCCGCATGGGCAACACGCCCGAAGCCGCGCTGATGTTCTTCGGCGCCATCGCCGGCGGCTTTGTACCGGTGCCGACCTCGGCACAGCTGACGGAGCGTGAAGCCGATTTTGTCCTCGAAAATTCCGGTGCCAGCATCGTTGCCCTGTCACCCGACCTGCTGCTGGATGCAGGCCATTTAGATATCCTGCTGCCGGCAGATATCGCCACACTCACAGCAACGCCCGTCACAGGATATGCTGACACACACAAGGCCGCCCCGGCATTCCTGGTGTACACATCCGGCACCAGCGGCACGCCCAAGGGTGTGCTGCACGCCCATCGAAGCGTCTGGGGCCGCAAGCCGATGGTTGATGGATGGTACGGCCTTGGCTGTGACGACGTGATGGTTCATGCAGGTGCCATGAACTGGACATACACTTTAGGTGTCGGCCTGTCTGACCCGTGGGCCAACGGGGCGTCGACCGTCCTCTACAACGGTCCCAAGAACATCAACATCTGGCCGCATCTCATTCGGGCGTATGAGGGCACGTTGTTTGCTGCCGTGCCAAGCCTGTATCGGCAGATGTTACGTGACAGCGACATTGGTGATGGCATCCCCTCACTGCGCCATGGCCTGACAGCCGGAGAGCCGCTGCCTGCTCTGGTGGCCGCAGATTGGAGGGAGACAACAGGCCTGCCCCTCTATGAGGCCTTGGGGATGAGCGAATGCTCCACCTACATTTCATCCGGACCCGTCACACCTGTGCGCAATGGCTCGCCTGGTCGCGCGCAGCCGGGCCGGTGTATCTCAATCCTGTCCGATGAACAGACAGACCCTCAGCCCGTGCCTCAGGGTAAAACCGGTCTTCTCGCGGTCCACAACTCGGACCCTGCCCTGATGCTTCGGTACTGGAACCGGCCGGAGGAAGATGCCCAGGTTTGGAAGGGAGACTGGTTCTGTGGTGGTGATCTGGCGCACATGGATGCCGACGGGTACATCTGGTTCGAAGGACGTGCTGACGATGTCATGAATGCTCAGGGGTATCGCGTGAGCCCTGCGGAAGTTGAGGCGGCGGTCGCATCACATGGGGATGTTGCCGAAGTTGCTGTCCGCGAGGTGGCTGCCGCGTCCGGAGTGCATATTATTGCTGCCTTCGTGAAACCGGCGGGCGATGGTCAGGATGCGTCTGCCATCATGTCTCATGCGGCTTCGTCCCTCGCCGCATACAAATGCCCGCGCGAGATTGTGTTCGTGGACGAGTTGCCGCGCACCGCGAACGGCAAGCTTGCGCGCAAGCGGTTGCCGGAGAGGATCTGAGATAGCCAGTTCCCCGGAATTGGGCTTTATGCCCTGCCTGCTTTCTATCGGCGTGCGAGAGTGCCGGGTCCAGCCCTTTGGCCAAGATGTTCCCGCGGTATCGGTAATCCATCCTTCCCCTGGATTGCCTGGCGCGGGATAGGCTCACCATCACGGGTATCAATGATCTCGAAACTCGGCCCGTCCTCATGGACTGCCCATTTGTCCCCCCACTGGGACAGCGACACGATAACCGGGAACAACTCTCGCCCCTTGTCGGTAAGTTGATACTCCAGATATTTGCTGCCCGTGGCATCCGGCACCCGTTCCAGGATACCCGCATCGACAAGACCGTTGAGACGCGTGGTGAGGGTGTTCTTCGCAATCCCCAGAGACTTTTCAAAGTCCTTGAACCGCCGGACGCCCATGAAGGCGTCTCTGATAATCAGGAGTGCCCACCATGGCCCGATCACGTCGAGTGATCTGGCTATTGAGCAGGGCATGTCTCCGAATGGCGTGGTTTTCACTTCAGGCTCCGAAAAAGTAGTTGCATATAAAAACTAGAGTAGTCTAATAATGAGACTACTCTACATTGGTGGAAACCGCCATCGCCGATTTATCAGGGAGGGACAGCAATGATCCCGTGCACATGTTTTATCCAGGAAGGTCAGAGGGCTGACCAGATTCAGGAAACACTCAAAGAAAAGCTGGACGCATTTTCCCAGCGCGCATTCAACGCGCCGGCCCAGCAAATGTGGATCACCGTAAGTGGCGGCAACGGGTTTACCGAGGCCAAGCCTTCTACGAGCTCCATCGTATCGTTCCAGTCGGATGTACCGCTCGAGCAGGACAAGCGCGCGGACCTGCTGCGGGAGCTTTGCAGTATCTGGACTGCCGAGACCGACTGCTCGCTCGACGAAATCGTCGCGACCATCAACGACCCTCGCGCCTAGGAAGGACAGTCACATGCCGCTTTATCTTTGTAACGCCCGTCCCGGTACCCTCTCCGCCGATGCTAAGGCCGGCATCGCCGACGATATCACCCGCATCCATTGCGAGGTGACCGGCGCGCCGCCCACCTTTGTCCACGCCTTCCATTTTGACGGTGGCATGGCTCCCGATATCGGGGATAAGTCGATTGCCCTGCACGGCAACATCCGCGCCGGGCGCACGGATGACCAGAAGCAGGACATCATGGATCAGATATGCGACGCCGTCGCCCATCGCAGCGGCGTGACCCGCGACCAGATCAGCATGACAATTGGCGACGTGCCTGCCAGCTGGGCAATGGAAGGCGGGGACATCATGCCGGAGCCCGGAGAAGAAGCAGCCTGGCTTGAAGCGCATGCGGCAAAGACTGCGCAGGCAGGCTGATTCAAGGCCAAGAGATCACATTACGGATACAAAAAGGGCGCCGGGGATTAAACCCCGACGCCCATTCTTTGGGAACCAGTTGAAAGCTATGCAGCTCTCACTCGGCTCAGGAACTCGTCGACCTTCTTGCGAAGCTCGCTTGACTGGCCGGAGAGGTCCGTTGCTGTTTCAAGGGCGCGGCGTGCCGCGTTCCCTGTTTCTTCAGATGTCCGCTGCACTTCGCCAATGTTGTCATTGACCTGCTGCGTGCCGCGTGCGGCATGCTGCGTGCTGTTGGAAATCTCAGCCACAGCGGACGTCTGTTCTTCAACGGCTGCCGAGATTGAGCTGGCGATCTCATCCACCTTGACGATGGTTTCCTTGATGCGCCCGATGGCCTGCACCGCAGTGTCTGTCGTGCTCTGCACGCCGTCGATCTGCTGTGCGATTTCGCCCGTCGCTTTGGCGGTCTGCTGGGCCAGATTCTTGACCTCGGAAGCAACCACCGCGAAGCCCTTGCCTGACTCCCCTGCCCTTGCCGCCTCGATCGTGGCGTTAAGAGCAAGCAGGTTCGTCTGTTCGGCAATGTCGGAGATCAGCGTGACAACTTCACCAATCTTCTGAGCGGCTTCCGCAAGATCACGAACAACAGCGTCCGTATTCTCAACCTCCTGCTTGGCCTCGCCTGTACTGCGTGTGGATTCATTGACCTGACGCCCAATCTCCTGGATTGAGCTGGACATTTCTTCCGACGCGGCAGCCACAGTCTGCACATTGCTTGATGCTTCGGTTGACGCACTGGCAACAGCGGTCGACTTCTGGGTTGCCCCTTCGGCCGCTGCGGTCAGCTGTTCGGCCGCGGAAGTAATTTCGGAAGCACCAGAGGCCACGCTGTTCACGACCTGGTTCACCGAGGCGTCGAAGTCATCAGCAAGCTTCATCATTGCCTGCTTCTTCTCTTCCTCAGCCTGGCGGTCACGCTCAGCCTGTTCCTCGCTCAGCCGGTCGACCTCGATGGCATTCTCCTTGAACACCTGAACAGCCTCGGCCATGGCACCGATTTCATCCTTTTGACCAAGGGACGGAATTTCAACCGTCTTGTCCCCGTCAGCCAGCTTTTTCATGGCCGTTGTCATGCGGTTGATTGGACCAGAGATACCTGTACCGATGATCCAGGCAATCAGGCCGCCCAAGACAAGGCTGATGCCGGCTATGATCAGGTCCATGATGACCGAGGCTTCAAGCTCAGCAGCTGCTTCCGGCCCAATCGTGTCCTGACGGTTCTTGACGGACAGCTTGTAGTCTTCGATTTCCTTGGCAACCAATGGGCCCAGCGTATCGAGCTTGTTGCTGATCGTGCTGTTGCGCTCGTTGATGACGGTGTAGACCTCATCAAAGGACGCGCGGTACGTGGCGACATGCTCGACCACGTTGTTGGCCAGAGCCCGGCGTGTTGGATTCTGCAAGCTGGCAAGCAGGTCGCCTGACTTGTCACCGAGTTCACTGAACTCCTTCATCACCCGCTGGTAGGACTCTTCCTTGTTGTCCACCAGAAACTTGGTGGCATAGAGACGGCCAAGCAGTAGGTTCCGCTGCACCATCCCAGCAAGGAAAGCGGCCTCCGCGTCGCCATCTGCGTATGCGCTCTGCATTATCTGCGTCAGTTCGCGCTCGATTTGCGGGCCCGTCGCATCAAGCACGCCGGAAACGATTTCGTTGCGCTTGTTGTTGAGTGTAAGGACGTCATTGAAGTGACTCCGGTACTCGCCCATCTGCTCTTCCATTTCGAGCAGCATGGCGCGCCGGTCCTCTTCCGATACCAGCTCAAGCGCCTCATCAATGAGAGCAACGGTTTTGTCCGTGAAATGGTGGACCTCATTGATGTCCTTTTCGGACTTCGTAATGATGAAGTCTTTCACGTTCAACCGGGTCATCAGCAGGTTGGCCTGAACACGGCCAACGGCGTTGGCCTGCCGGGCCAGCGAACGATATTCTGTAAATGTCGCTTCAGCACCGCCGAGAGCGAAGATCGACAGCCCGCCGACAGTGGCGAGCAAAACCAGAACGATTCCGAAGCCGCCGAACACGCGGGTCGAAATCCTCATGTTGTTCATGAAACTAAGAATGCCACTTGAGCGCGCGCCAGCGGACTTAAGTGATCCTGCAACTGCAGCTACTTTGGATGTATTCATCTGGGTCCCCGTCCAGAAACGTTATGCCCCGACCCTACTGCCATCTCACCCCGGAATGTGGTGAGACATCAGGTCAAGTTGTTGGCCTGCGATGAGGACAACTTCCAGTTTCAAAATTGAGGCGGGTTGAGTTAAATGTCGGTGAACAGCTTATGGTGGTATCGAGGCGAGTAGACAGACAGCGATCGATTTGGTCGGAAAACTGCCAAATTTTTAGAGTCCCGAGACCTCAACATGCCGTTCACGCTCAAGAGGGCTTAAGACGCCAACCTGAAAACAATTCAAAAAAAGAGCAAAACCGAGTGATCCGGTCGGGATAAACCGCCGTATTCAGGCTCGTCTTCTCTTAGAAGACATCCTTTATGAGCCGTGCTGGTGGACTATCCGGAGTACCTTGTCCCCTCTCTCCATCCACTGGTACGGCTCAATTAGGACCCCGGCGTTAGACCCGGTTTCTTACTAAATTCTTAACCGCTAGAGCGCCTGTCCATCGTCGATGGTCAGCGATGTGCCGGTAATGATCCGACCCTGGTCCGACGCCAGCAACAACAGCGCCCCGTCCAGATCCGCAATTTCTCCAAGCCGCCGGCGAGGGTATCCCTTCACCTGTTGTTGACCCGGCTCGGTCGCAAACCAGTGGGCATTGAGTTCCGTCTCAATGAAGCCCGGGCACAGCGCCGTCACGTTGATCTCATAGCGCGCCCATTCGCGCGCCAGAGACTTGGTCATCATCAGCACCGCCGCCTTTGACATGCAGTAGACCGACAGGCCCGGCAGCACCGTGTGGCCGCCGATGGACGCGATATTGATGATGCGGCCGGGCCGTCCCTTCTCGATCATGCGCTTCGCAGCTTCCTGCGCCATGAAGAACGAGCCTTTGAGGTTCGTGTCCATGATCGTGTCATAGGCGTCTTCGGTCACATCGGTCGCCATCTGGTCGATGTTCATGCCCGCATTGTTGACCAGGATGTCGACCGGCCCGAGTTCCGTCTCGCAGGTCTCGATGCAGGACGTGATGCTCTTCGTATCCGTCACATCCAGCGCGACGGGAAGCGCCCGCCCATCAAAACTCTCAATCTCGCTTTTCAGGTCCGCCAGCCGGTCCGTCCGCCGGCCGGTAATCGCCACGTGAGCGCCCGCCTTGGCGAGGGTGCTGGCCATATGGCGCCCGAACCCGGATGTGGTCCCCGTAATGAGGGCGGTCTTGCCTGTCAGGTCAATTGTGTGTGCATCGGTCATTGGGGGCTCCGTCGAAACGCGATAGGACTGCCGCATCCAATAGCCGCCAGAAGCCGCGTCAACAAGGTGGCGTTTCATCAGCGAGCCGTGATTTGGCCGCAACCTGCTTGCGGTCCATACTGGGCCTGAAAGAAATAGACCTGCGCTGCGCGAATGGGAGATCACACATGTTCATCGACGTCGTATCAGACACCGTCTGCCCGTGGTGCTACATCGGAAAACGGCGCTTTGACATGGCCAAGGCGGAGCGCTCTGACATCGAGATTGATGTGCGCTGGCGCCCCTATCAGCTTGATCCCACCATTCCGGCTGAGGGTGTGGACCGTCGCGAATACATGGAAGCGAAGTTCGGCAAGAACCGCTCCAAGGAAGTCGGCAACGTCATTCGTGAGGCAGCCGAAGACGCCGGAATAACCCTGGCTTTCGACAAGATTCAGCGTTCACCTAATACATTTGATTCGCACAGACTGATCCGCTGGGGGGCCAGTGCCGGCACCCAGAACGAGGTCGTGGACATCCTGTTCCGTCGCTACTTCGAGGATGGTGAGGACATTGGCGACCGCAAGGTGCTGGTTGATGCCGCCAAGGAAGCCGGCATGGACCATGAGCTGGTCGCCTATCTGCTGCTGCACGACAAGGACGCCGAACTGGTGATGAACGAAGCCAATCAGGCCCGCGAAATGGGCATCTCCGGCGTGCCGACTTTTTTGTTTGAAGGCAAGTTCGCTGTCGTGGGTGCGCAGGAAACCGAGGGCTATCTGCGGGCTATCGACAAGGTGCAGTCCAAGCTGAGCGAGCAGGCGTCTGCCTGACTGAACTCAACCACCCTGTCTGGTTGAAGACATTGTTGACACACGTCACCTCTCCCTTGACAGGAGAGATCGGTGCGTCAGCACCGGGTTAGGGTGACCGCGCTGGCCGCGGAGCGCGTGACCTTGAGGCTCACCCCCTCACCCTCCCACGCCCTTATGGGCGCGGGGCCCTCCCCCACCCGCAAGGGGAGCGAGTTCATGCCCCGCTTCCACCTTCTGCCAGCGTGGCGAGTTCTTCCATGACGGCGCGGGTGCCCTTGAGGCGGTCTTCCGCGTCCGGCCAGTTGTGTTTGACCACGATCTTGTGGTCCGGCCGCAGCTTGGCGTCCCCACGGGCACGGTTGATGAACTGCACGAGGCCCGCAGGATTTGCGAACTCATTATTGCGCAGGCCGATGACGCAGCCTTTGGGTCCGGCATCGATCTTCTCGACATTGGCCGCCCGGCACAGGCGTTTGATCTCGACGATCTCAAGCAGATGTTTGACTTCGCCCGGCAGCGGCCCGAAGCGGTCGATCATTTCTGCCGCAAACCCTTCGATCTCCTGATGCTCTTCAAGGGAGGCCAGTCGGCGGTAGAGGCTCATGCGCACATCGAGATCGGCCACATAGGTCTCGGGGATGAGGACGGCGGTCCCGACGCTGATCTGCGGTGACCATTCGCCCTCTTCCTTGTCGAGCCCTCCTGCCCGCGCCTGCGCCACGGCTTCTTCCAGCATGTGCTGATAAAGCTCATAGCCCACTTCCCGGATATGCCCGGACTGTTCGTCGCCCAGCAGATTGCCGGCGCCGCGGATGTCGAGGTCATGGCTCGCGAGGTTGAACCCGGCGCCCAGAGAGTCGAGAGACTGAAGCACCTTCAGGCGCTTCTCGGCATTGGCTGTCAGCGTGCGGTTCGGCGGCACGGTCAAGTAGGCAAAGGCCCGCGCCTTGGAGCGACCTACGCGGCCACGCAGCTGATAGAGCTGCGCCAGGCCGAACATGTCCGCGCGATGCACAACCATCGTATTGGCTGTTGGAATATCGAGGCCGCTCTCGACGATGGTGGTAGACAGGAGCACATCATATTTGCCGTCATAAAAGGCGTTCATGATGTCATCGAGTTCGCCCGGCGCCATCTGTCCATGTGCCACAACAGATTTCACTTCCGGCACATACTCCTTGAGGAAAGCTTCGGCGTCGGCGAGGTCCGCAATACGCGGGCACACATAAAAGCTCTGCCCACCACGATAGCGCTCGCGCAGCAATGCTTCCCTAATCACCACCGGATCAAACGGCGTCACAAATGTCCGCACCGCCAGCCGGTCCACCGGTGGCGTTGTGATGAGCGACAGCTCCCGCACGCCCGTCAGTGCCAATTGCAGCGTGCGCGGAATGGGCGTCGCGGTCAGCGTCAGCACATGGACATCGGCCTTGAGCTGCTTGAGCTGCTCCTTGTGGGTCACGCCGAAGCGCTGCTCCTCATCCACAATCAGCAGTCCCAGATCCTTGAACTTAATCGACTTGGCCAGTAGCGCATGGGTGCCGATCACGATATCCAAGTCGCCGGACGCCATAGCTTCGCGCGTCTGGTCTGCGTCTTTGGCGGTGACCATACGCGAGAGCTGGGCGACCTTGAGCGGCCAGCCGGCGAAGCGGTCCGTGAATGTCTTGGTATGCTGGCGAGCCAGCAGGGTTGTGGGCACAACGACGGCGACCTGCTTGCCGGACATGGCCGCAGCGAAGGCGGCCCGCAACGCCACTTCCGTTTTGCCAAAACCCACATCGCCACAGACGAGCCGGTCCATGGGCTTGGACTCGGCGAGGTCGGAGATGACATCGCCAATGGCGTTTTGCTGGTCTTCGGTTTCCTCATACGGAAAGCGCGACGAGAATTCGTCATAGAGCCCCGGCGCAGGCACGGCAGGCTCTGCCGTCTTCAGGGCGCGGGCCGCAGCGGCGGCGATGCGCTGATCCGCGATCTCGCGGATGCGCTCTTTCATCTTCGATTTGCGTGCCTGCCAGGCCCCGCCGCCCAGCTTATCGAGCTGTACCTCTGTATCGTCAGAGCCATAGCGCGACAGCAGCTCGATGTTTTCGACTGGGAGATACAGCTTATCGTTGCCCGCATAGATGATCAGCAGGCAGTCATGGGGCGCACCCTGCACCTCGATGGTTTCTAGGCTGGTGAATTGACCGATGCCATGGTCCACATGCACCACATAGTCGCCCTGGCTGAGGCTGGAGACTTCTGAGAGAAAATTCTGCGCCCGCCGTGCCTTGCGGGTGCGTACCAGCCGGTCGCCCAGCACGTCCTGCTCGGCGATGACGGCCATTGTGGGTGTCTCAAAGCCGGTTTCCAGCCCAAGCACAACAAGGGCGACAGCGGGTGGCGCCAGGCTCTGGGCTTCCTTCCAGTCATCGGCAATGACCACGGGCTCAATGCCATGTTCACCGAGCACATGGCTCATGCGCTCAGCGGACCCATCCGACCACGCGGCAATGATCGGGCGCTTTGCAGACTTTCTAATTGTGTTGATGTGGCCGCGCAGAGCATCAAAGACGTTGGCGCTCTCTGCCTTGCGCTCCGGCGCAAAGTCGCGGCCAGGACGCGCGCCCATGTCCAGAGCATCGGCGGCGTCCGGAACATCAAAGTGCGACAGCGCTCGTGTCGGCTGAGCAGCCAGCGATGCCTTCAATTCATCAATGGTCAGATACAGGGTGTCCGGTGGCATCGGCTTATACGCCGGGGTGTCGAATCCGGCAGCGCCCGCATTCTTTTTCTTCTTGGATGCTTTGGCGACGGACTGGCTGACATCCGCATCCTCGGCCCTGGCGGCATAATAGTCGTCCACCATCTCACGCCGCTCGCCGGCGGCCTCTTCCGTAAGCGGATCAAGTGTGAAAACCGTATCCTCACCTGCATAGTCGAACAGTGTCGCCATCTCGTCGTGGAACAGCGGCAGCCAGTGCTCCATGCCCTGATGGCGCCGCCCCTCACTCACCGCCTCATACAGCGGGTCTTCGCCGGTCACCGTTCCAAAATGCTGGACATAGCCAGCGCGGAAACGACGGATGGTGTCGTCGTCGAGCAGGATTTCCGTAGCCGGGACAAGTTCGACTTTGCCCAGCTTGCCGGTCGTGAGCTGGGTCTCGGGGTCAAAAGACCGCACGCCTTCAAGCGTGTCTCCGAACAGATCAAGCCGCACCGGCTCATCGAAGCCGGGCGGAAAGATGTCGACGATGCCGCCGCGCACGGCGAACTCGCCCTGCTCGCGCACTGTGCCGGAGCGCAGATAACCGTCCCGACCCAGATAGGCCAGCAACGCATCCAGGTCGATGCGGTCTCCCTGTTCCGCCCGCCAGCTTGACTGGGACATGGTTGCCCGCGACGGCATCCGCTGCAGGCTGGCATTCACTGTGGCGATCAGCACGGCAGGCCCGGAGGTATCCGTGCGTCCGGCAAGCTCCGCCAGGGCTGCCATGCGGCGTGCCACCACGTCACTGTTGGGCGACACGCGATCATATGGCAGGCAGTCCCACCCCGGCAGTTCGATGACCGGCAGGTCGGGTGCAAAGAAGCGCAGGGCTTCTTTGAGCCGCGCAAGACGCGGTTCGTCCCGCGCGATGTGCACCACGAGTTTGCCCCGCGCCCGGGCAAGATCGCTGAGCGCAATGGCATCAAACCCCTCCGGCACACCGCCCGTGTTGAGGCGTCCGGTGGCGGTGACAAACCGTCCATCCGCCGCCGCCACTGCTGCTTCAGGGCCGGGCGCGTGTGTTATCGGGGAGCTCATTCTTGGGGTCGCTTAGCGTTCCAGCCGCGTGCGTGCCGGTACCGTATGGGACTGCAGCCGCGTCATCAAATTGGTCTGGTAGTCGTCGGGCACCGGTTTGGTGTTGGAAATCCAGCCATATACATCCTGATCCGGTGCTTCCATCAACCGCTCAAAGTCATTCAGATCATCTGCCGTCAGCTCGTCAATGTAAGCGTCGGCAAAGGTCCCGAGGATCAGGTCATTTTCCTTGATGCCCCGGTGCCAGGCACGGAACTTGATCCGCCGTCGCCGGGCGTCGTCGTCGAGGGTGGAAGACTCATATGAAGGCGTGGTGTCGGTCATGCGTGCGATATACCTTGTTGTGGGGCTGAAAGTCAGCCCCCTGATAGCTATATCGCTGAGACAATCCAGCCAGTGGCACCGCCACCCAATACCGGAAAAAAGCCGCAAATGAACGCTTTCGAGACCATCAAGAGCCCGAACGCGCAACTGACAGCCCCTCTGCCGGACGGGCGCAAGCTGGGATTTTCAGATACCGGCGACAAGAGCTTGCCGCCGATCTTCTATTTTCATGGCTTTCCCGGCTCACGTCTGGAGGCGTCTTTCCTGTCCGTTGAGGGCGCCCGGCTCATCGGCATCGACCGGCCAGGCTATGGCCTGTCCAGTCCCAAGCGGTGGCGCAAGCTTGCAGACTTTCCGTCTGACGTGGCGGCACTGGCGGACCATCTGGGGATTGAAAAATTCGCTGTCATGGGCGTGTCCGGTGGTGGACCCTATGCGGCCTCATGTGCCCACTGGTTGCCAGAGCGTGTTGCGGCCACCGCTCTGGTGTGCCCGCTCGGACCACCTGAGGCGCCGGGCATGAGTGAGGGCCGCCTCAAGGTGCTGACCAATCTGGCCCGCCGTCCGCTTGCCCGCCAGGCGTTGTTCGGCCTTGGCCGCGCCATTGTGCTGGATGACAACTGGATGCGACGCGCTGCCGCCTACCGCGCACGCCAGCCGCGCGCAGCCGCAGACAAAAACCTCATGAACAGCGATATGGGCCGGTTGATGCTTGCCAGCTGGCGTGAGGCTATCGGCAACGGCGTTGCCGGCCTCTCAAGCGACAGCCGCATTTACGGCAGCCCGTGGGGATGGCCTCTGTCGGAAATTCAGGTGCCGACCTATCTGTGGCATGGCCATGCCGACACGGTGGTGCCCTCCTCCATCGGTCGCTACTACGCAGCGCGCGTGCCGGGCATCAAGGCCACCTTCACAGAGGAAGACGGCCACTTCTCCATCGTGCTGAACTTCCGCGACGAGATCATCAAGACGCTGATCAGCCATCTTTAGACGGTCAACCGTCTGCCTTTGTAACGCCGAACCGCGCCATCACATTGTGGGTGATCTTTTCAATGAAGGGATCGCCTGCATCAAGACCATGCGCCCATTCCGTCGTGCCGCTGTTGAAGACCTCGCCGCCTTCGGATTTGCCCCCGCCCGCCTTGAAAGTGCCCATGACAGCTTGGCCGCGCATGAGCTTTTGCTGGGTGTCGGCATCGTCTGAACCAAAGGCAATGGTCGACAGCACATCTACTTTTTCGCGCGGGATGATCGGTGGATATGGATTTCTCTCGTCTTCGGCGAGCGTTGCCGGCGTGAAGGCGATGATCTGGAAGCTCTCCGGCACCCCAAGACCCCCGTCTGGAATGGGCAGCCCGGAGGGGCCGAACTTGATCGGGCAGCCATCGTTTTCATACCCCACAAACGGGATGTCGCTGCCGATGACATCGCCGTAATAGAGGTCTGTGTCGGCGACTGCCCAGTGCTGATCGTCATAGACCGTCATGCCCGCATTGCCGCGTGCAACGCACAGACCGAGCCGGTGGTATCCGCCATAGAGGAACGACAGGCCGATCATCTCTGCTTCAGGGCGTTCAAAAGCAGGGTGCGACCACAGATGGGTCGCATCCTTGCGGGTGGCGGGGTCCATCCACTTCGGGTCGTTCTCTTCGCCCTGCCATTTGTGGGCGATCATCGTGTCGCCATCATCTTCCCACCGGACCTTCCAGTAGCAGGTGTTGCCGGAGAAGACAGCAAGGTTGCCGCCCTTGGCCACGTAAGCTTCGACAGCATCACGCCCTTTGGCAGACCAGTATTCGCTGTGTCCGACGAGGAAGACCGACTTGTAGCCGTCAAGCACGTCTTCGCCGCGCTCAAAGTCATGATCTGTAATGACGTCCAGTTCATAGCCCTGCTCATCACACCAGGCGACGAACTTGTGCTCCCATTTGTCAACGAAGCATGCTGCCCCGTCATAGGGCGACGGGCGGTGCTCCATGAACCACTCCACATTGCCGGGAAATCCAGGTTCTCCGACTTTGCGCGGATTGAGGTTGATAAGTCTTGGTGCACCGGGTGGCGGGACCAGCATGCCCTGAGCAAAAGGTCGCCGCCGCGAAAGCACGCCAATGGCGCCCGAGCGTGACTGTTCCTCGTTGACTTCGCCCGCCATCAGCTTTTCCACGTGGGCGTAGGAGTTCGAGCCGCCCCAGTAGTTGTAGGAGTGGTAGGTATTGGTGCTGAGGACCAGAACACCATCGGCTTTTGGCACAGATTTGGCCTTGCGCACACAGATGAAGTGATGACTCTTGCCGCCGTCTGGTGTCGTCAGCTGCAGATCGTAGTATCCACTGCGCCATTCATCTCCCACTGTGAAGCTGAAGGCTTCCGGCCAGTCACACCCCTTTGTGTCCGCGTTGAGGGGAATGTCATGGTGGCCGACATCGATAGCGTCATATGTGGCGACAGGGATGGTCTCCCTGCCGACATAAGAGACAGTGAGGACGCAAGGCGACTGGGGCGACGTGGCGAAGATGCGCACAGTCTCACCGGCTTCTGCACTGACCGTGTCGGGGTAAAACCAAGGCTGTGACATCTAAACTGGATCCTTGAAAACTAATGGCTGGGGGGCTGTTGGTCAGGCCGGTTCGCGCAGCTGAAGACCATTGAGGGCCATATCGATTTGGCCACGCAGCCGGGTTTTGGCGCCCTGGGGCCGCACAAGACGTTCGATCTCTATGCCGCGCAGCAGATCCCGGATCATGCGGGCGGCCTGCATGGGTCTGTCGACGCCAAGCACCTCGAGCGCACCGGCAAGGCGCCCTTCCAGTGTCTCATGCCATTCAGAGATATCACGGGCCAGTTCAGGATCACGGCCCGCATAGACCAGCATTTCATACTCCGCGCGCAGAAACTCAGGGCGGTCCACGTCGCGTTCGGAAATGGTCAGCAATGCCTCGGTGACAGTTTTTCGGGTCGGGCGTTCAAAATCTCCCGCCACAGAGAGAACGGTCTCCGTCACACCTTTGACGTAGTAGCGGAACGCTTCGCGGATCAGGCCTTCGCGTGTGTCGAAGTGATAGCCGACAGACCCCACTGCAACGCCGGCGATCTCCGCCACATGGCGATGCGTCACACAGTCGATGCCGCCGGTACCGATGGCTTCAAGCGTGGCCACCAGAATGAGATCACGTTTGCCATTCGGGTTGCGCCACTTATGCGTTTTGTTTTTCATATGGACATTTGTCCAATAATACTGGACATATGTCCAGAACTAATTTAGACACCGCCCCAATGGGCTTTTTGTCCCTGATGATTGCAGGAAGGAAACGAGATGATTGAAGGGTTTGCGGATCAGCTGTCCGGCATGTCGGAGCAGAAGCGCGAGGCACTTGAGTTGTCGCATGAATATCTGATGCCGAACCGGGCTGAGACCTGGCTGGCCGCAGGCGTGCCGCTCTCCATCGGCAAACGTAAGGGATACCGGATCTGGGATGCGGATGGCCATGAACTGCAGGACTTCCACCTCAATGGCGGTGTCTACAATCTGGGCCACCTACACCCCCATCTTGTTGAGACGCTCAAGAAGGGCCTCGATATGCTGGATGTAGGTAACCATCACTTCCCCAGCGCGGTCCGCGGCAGGCTGGCCAAGGCCCTTGCTGAGAAGGCGCCCGGCGATCTGCACTATACGGTTCTGACGCCCAGCGGCAGTGAAGCAAATGACATGGCCATCAAGACCGCGCGGCATGCAACAGGGCGGACAAAGATCGTCGCCTATGAAATGGCCTATCATGGCGCATCAGGTCTCTCCGGTGCAGCCGGTGAGAATGGCAACGCCAGATTCTTTGGGTCAGCCTTCGACGCCGACATGCTGCGCGTCGCCTACAATGATCTGGATGCGCTTGAGGCTGTTCTTAAAAACGGCGACGTAGCGCTCTTCATGGCCGAGACCATTCCGGCAACCTTCGGCTTCCCAATGCCGGACGCGGACTATTATCGTGGTGTCCGAGACCTTTGCGACACCTACGGCACTCTCTTCCTCGTCGATGAAGTGCAGACCGGTCTGGGCCGGTCCGGCAAAGCCTGGGCTATCGAGAACTATGGCGTCGTCCCGGACATGATGAGTATCGGCAAGGGACTTGGGGGTGGACTGTACCCGATCGGCGCACTGATCATGACCCGCGAGGCCGGTGCGTGGCTTAAGGAACGCGGCTGGGGTTATGTCTCCGGCATGGGCGGATCCGAGATAGGCTGTCTGGTCGGTATCGAAGCGCTTGAGATGTCAACTTCCGCTGAGACGCTGGCCAATGTGGCGAACGTTACTGCCCATATGCGGAAGGGACTTGAGGACATCCAGTCCCGCTACCCTTACCTGTTCGATGTCCGTCAACTCGGGGTCATTGCCGCTCTCGGGTTTGATGACGAAATGGGCGGCATGAAGATGGCAGCCGCGCTCTATGAGCAGGGCCTGTGGGCCATGTTTGCGGGCTTTGATAGGCGCTATCTCCAGTTCAAGACCGGCCTGTTGGTGGACAAACCTTATTGTGATGAGGCCCTCGGCAAGATTGAGGCCGCCTTGAAGCAGGTGACAGCCTCATGAGCCGGCATCCATTCTACGATCTCCCCGAAAACGAACAGATCGCAGCGCTTGGCCGTCTCGCACGTAAAGCGCTTGCGAGCTATGACATGGCGGATGCTGAGCTGAAGCCAATTGCTTATCGCGAAAACATGACCTTTGCGGTGGACGCCGGTGACCGCGGGCGGTTTGCGATGCGGGTGCACCAAGCGGGGTATCGAAGAGACAGCCAGGTCCAGAGCGAACTTGATTTTCTCGAACATGTGAATGCCGCAGGTGTGCGTACACCAAAGCTTATCCGGTCGAACTCCGGCGCAAGCCTGATCCATGTCTCTCATGAAGATGTAGACACGGAGCGCCAGTGCAACCTGTTTGAATGGATCGACGGCAAAGCATTCAGGAAAATTGCTGAACCGCCGGGAATGTCCGTTGAAGAAGCCTGCGACGTCTATAGGGAAGTCGGGCGCCAGGTCGCGAAGATTTACAATGCGACGGAGAACTGGACACGCCCGGATGGCTTTGATCGACCCAACTGGGACGAAGAAGGCATTTACGGTGTGACGGGTCAGCTGGGTGACTTTCGACAGATCCGGAATGTTACCGACAGTCAGCGCAAACTGCTCGATAACGTTGCTGCCAAGGTCACGAGCGATCTGGCCGCTTTTGGCAAGGCGCCGGACCGATATGGTCTGACGCAAGGAGATCTGCTGCCGGAAAACATCATGGTCTGTGATGACGGCATCAGGCTGATTGACTTTGATGACACCGGTGAAAGCTGGGTGCTGTTTGAGTTCGCCACAGCGCTGATTGACCTCGCCGGGTCGGAGTACTTCGATCCCTGTCTGGCTGCGCTCATCTCAGGCTTCCGCGAGCTGCGGGCGTTGCCGGATGATCACCTGGTCATGTTACCGACATTCATGATGGCGCGCATACTGAGCTATGTGGCCCACACTGTCAGCCGAAGCCACCTTGATCAGGCGGAAGCGGGACAACAGATGATGCTTGCCATGCTGGAAGAGCACGGCACAGCCTACCTCGCCTCGTAGACAAGACGCTCGGCGCAGAACATGGGCGGACAGGTCTGCGTGATCATGCTAAATCACGCCCATGACGCCGCCTGCCACACAGACACCTCACGCCGCCCCACCCAAGGGGCGGCCGGAAGCGCTATTTCCGCTTTTTGCGGATGCGGTCAAGCTGCCCGGCATTGGCCCGCGCCTGCAGAAGCTGCTTGAAAAGCTGACGGGCCCCAAAGTGGTCGATCTGCTGTGGCACCTGCCGGTCGGCCTGATCGACCGGCGCAACCGACCGCACATCATTGATGCCCAACCCGGCGTGATCGCAACACTTGAGGTCACCATTGGACCGCACAGGCCGCCGCCGCGCGGCAGCCGCGCGCCTTACCGCATTCCCTGCACCGATGAGACCGGCGAGATCACCCTCACCTTTTTCCATGCGCGCGAGGACTATCTGCGGCGGACGCTGCCGGAAGGCGAAACACGGGTGATCTCAGGGGAAGTGGAGGCCTACAGCGGCCAGATCCAGATGACCCATCCCGATCACATTCTCACCCCGGGGGAAGCTGCTGATCTGCCGCCTTACGAACCGGTCTACCCGTTGACTGCGGGACTGTCCGGCAAGGTTCTGACGAAGGCCATTCTGGCAGGCCTAGCGCGCGTGCCGGAGCTGCCCGAGTGGATGGATGCGGCCTGGGCCCGGCAGCAGGACTATCCGGTGTGGCATGCGGCAGTGAAGGCAGTTCACCGGCCAGATGGGCCGGACGCTGTTGACCCCCGCCATCCCGCCCGCGCGCGCCTGGCGTATGACGAGATGCTGGCCAACCAGCTCGCCCTTGCGCTTGTCCGTGCCCGCATGAAGCGCAGCCGGGGCCGTCCCCTGTCCGGCGACGGGAGCCTGCGCCGCAAGGTGGAAGAGGCCCTGCCCTTTGATCTCACGCGCGGCCAGCGTGTGGCCGTCGCTGAAATCGAAGCCGATCTGAAAGAGCCCTACCGCATGTTGCGCCTGTTGCAGGGCGACGTGGGCTCGGGCAAGACCATGGTGGCCCTCATGGCCATGCTGGTGGCGGTAGAAGCCGGGGCGCAGGCGGCTTTGATGGCGCCGACGGAAATCCTCGCGCGCCAGCACGCCAAGACGCTGGAACCTCTCTGTGAGGCGGCGGGCATCCGCATGGCCGTGCTGACCGGGCGCGACAAGGGCAAGGCGCGCGAGGCTATTGTCGCTGCGGCTGAAGCCGGCGAGATCGATATCCTCGTGGGCACCCATGCGCTGTTTCAGGGCAGCGTCGCGTTCAAGGATCTGGCTGTTGCTGTCGTCGACGAACAGCATCGCTTTGGTGTGCGCGAACGCATGGAGCTGTCGTCCAAGGGCGTGGCCGGCACCGATGTACTGGTGATGACCGCAACGCCGATCCCGCGCACGCTTCAACTGACAGCCTATGGCGACATGGATGTATCCCGCCTGACCGAAAAACCTGCAGGCCGCAAACCCATCGCCACCCGCGCCCTGCCGCTTGAACGCATGGATGAAGTCACCAACGGCCTGCAACGTGCGATTGGAGAAGGACGCCAGGTCTACTGGGTTTGCCCGCTGGTGGAAGAATCCGACGTGCTGGATGTGGCTGCTGCCGAGGACCGCTATGCCGGTCTCAAGGCGGCTCTTGGCGCCCGCATCGGCCTCGTTCATGGCCGCATGAAGGGGCCGGAGCGCGAAGAAGTGATGACAGCGTTTCAGGCCGGCGAGATTGATGTGCTGGTCGCCACGACCGTGATCGAAGTCGGGGTGGACGTGCCCAATGCTTCAATCATGGTGATCGAGCACGCGGAACGGTTTGGCTTGGCACAGCTGCACCAGTTGCGAGGGCGCGACGGGCGCGGGTCAGCCGCCTCAAGCTGCCTGCTGCTCTACAAGACGCCGCTGGGGGAGATGGCCAAGAAACGCATCGCCACCCTGCGGGACACGGAAGACGGCTTCGTGATCGCCGAAGAAGACCTGATCCTTCGCGGCGCCGGGGAAGTGCTGGGCACCCGCCAGTCCGGTCTGCCCCAGTTCCGGCTGGCGTCCCTGGAGGCCCATGCGGACCTGATCGCGGCGGCCCGCGATGACGTGGAACTCATCCTCAACCGCGACCCGGAACTCGAAACCGAGCGCGGTGCCGCCCTGCGGGTGCTGCTCTACCTCTTCGAGCGCGACGAAGCGATCCGCTATCTGCGGGCTGGATAGATGTGCACCGCCAGCCAAACGGTTGGCGGCGTTTTCCGGGTGTAGGTGACACGATGTCGGCAGTGCGCCGGGAGCAGCATCCAGTCTCCGGTCTTCAGCTGGTTGGTTGCACCATTCTCGATTTCCAGATGTGCTTCGCCGTCAAGCACGCAGACCCACTCGTCCTGCTCCTGATCAAACCAGCCTGTATCGGGAGCGGTCTGCCCAGTCGAGACGATGCGCTCGATTTTGACCGGGCCGTTTTCCAGCAATGCGTTGAACTGTTCGTCGGCCAGCGCGCTCTTGGGCAAATCCGAAAACAGGTTGCCGCTCATCGTCATGATGTGCCGTGGCGCTCGTCTTCTTCCGCCTGCGTATGCACCCGATACTTCGGCAGCTTCGAGGCTTCGACATCAAAGGCTGGCGCCACAAGACCGGCTGAAATCACCATCTTGGCGGCATCTTCAACGGACATTTCCAGCGTGATGACGTCGCGCCGCGGTACGAAGAGCAGGAAACCGCTTGTCGGGTTGGGGGTGGTCGGCAGAAACACGCTGACCATCTCTTCATCCGCCCTTGCCTGTACCTCGCCCTTGGCGGCGGTGGTGACGAACGCAATCGAGTAGACGCCCCGGCGCGGATATTCGATCAGGGCAACTTCCCGAAATGACTGTTGCGACTGGCTCAGCACCGTTTCAAAAATCTGTTTGAGCGCGCCATAGATATTGCGGACCAGCGGCATCCGCCCCACCAGCCGCTCGCCATAGCTTACAAGCGTGCGGCCAAACAGATTGGCAGTCAGGGCACCCAGAATGGTCAGGAGCACAACGGCGATGATCAGACCGAGGCCCGGCACCGTGAAGTCGAGATATTGCTCGGGCCGGTATCGATCCGGGATCATCGGCGTGAACCATGCGTCGACGAAGTCCACAAACCACATCACCAGCACGACGGTGATGG
>ERZ1740067.585-NODE-585-length-28771-cov-7.043982_pt1 | contig 28771 bp, 32 predicted proteins | sample MGYA00581736_ERZ1740067 | MGnify/ENA primary metagenome ERZ1740067 (study PRJEB43018, sample SAMN04849236) | marine metagenome | isolation source: floating plastic debris | place: Pacific Ocean | collected 2008-08-27 | study: EMG produced TPA metagenomics assembly... | reverse complement strand
GAGCGCGGTCATTTTTGAACGGTGACCAAATCAGCAGCGGACCCACCCACTCTATGACCAGCGTCACAAACGTAAATATCGTTAGCAGCGGTCCTAGATTGAGCAGAAAGCGCCCCAGTGCTGTGACGTATTGGTCGTAGCTGAGCGAGTAGTACACTGCCGTGCCGTCGGGCCACCAGGCAGCGCTTGTCGTCTTGAATACGGCTGAGAAAATGTAGACAAAGCACTGCTGCGCCATCAGGGCAACGGTCGCACCCGAAAAAAACTTGACGGGGACGGGGCGAGTCGCGGTGCTCATCGCCCGATCTACAGAGTAGGCTGCACCCAATGGGAGAAACATCGCCCAGAACATCACTGCTCTGAGCACATCGTCAGCTGCGAAAATCAGTAGCGGATTACGGTTATGGAGTGAGATTAGTAGAACCCAAGAGACGATAACCGCAATTCGAGTGTGGTAACCGACTAGCATGGCGATTGCCGCTAACCCCGCCACCAAGAACAAAATCCCCTGAAAAACAGGTGAACCGCTTAGCGTATGGATAGACCAGTAGCCTGAATTGATGATGCCATCATTCAAAACTGCCAGAGGTAAGACGCCGACATCGCTGTAGTGAGCGACGATGTCACCCGCGCGGGTCCACAGGTCAGCCAAGATGACGAGGGCCAGTCCCATTCTGAACAGGGCGAGCGAGCGCACATCCAAACTGTAGCGATCACGCAATGTAGCCAGCCAACCGCTTTCCCGCGGAGATTGATCGGTAGGAGCAGCAGAAGTCATAGCCGGTTTCAATGAAATGACGATTGAGAAACTGGAGCAGAAGGGCGCTTCCCCCAAGGAGGTAACAACGCACGCAATAAGTCGCCCAGTGCCCTAAGTCCCACTTTGAGCTGATGCCGCCGAGTGGGCATCCGAAAATCTTCTACCCCCCGACGAATGAGCGCAGCGAGTCGCCCCCCTAGGGTGATTCCAAAGCTATGGAGTCCTGCATCGCCAACGCCGAGCGTAATCATGTCACCTAAGTGCATATAGTTAAAGGGCTTAGGTGATTGACCTTTAGCCATCGCAGCTAGATTTGAGGCTACTAGGCTCGCCGCCTGGAAAGCAGCCTGAGCAGTGTTGGGCGCGATCTCTCCCTTGGGGCCCCGTACATCTGCGCTGTCTCCTAGCACAAAGACATTGTCATAATCAACCAGCTGAAGGGTCCTGCGAGTAGACCTTTGACCATAGTTGTTGTGCTTTACTGACTGTTCACCGAGCCAAGGACGAGGCTGGGTGCCGACTGCCCACAGCGTGAGCTGACTCGGCAACGTCGCAGTAGAATCTCCAACGCGAATCGTCACGGTGGTTGCCCCAATTTCTGCAACGCTGGTTTCGATCATGACCGTTACTCGCCGCTTCGCTAGCGCACGGTTAGCCTGCTGGCGCAGCCCCTTAGGCATGGAGCTTAGCAAGAAAGGGCCGTTTTCGATGAGGGTAACGGTGCCGCGATCTCCTAGATAATCTGCTACCTTGCATGCCAGCTCGACGCCGCTAGGGCCGCCACCGACTGCCATGATCGTAATTGGCTCTGGGTAAGACTGAACCGCCTGCGCGCGTACTAGGCTGGCTAATCGTTCATTCAATGTCAGCGCATCTTGGAATGACCGGAACGTCTGAGCATGCTGATCTAGCCCCGGAATATTCATCGGTCTCCCTTGAGCACCCGTCGCCAGGACCAGATAGTCGTAGGTGAAGGTTTCACCTATCGAGATGCTGACCGTTTGCTGCTCCAAGTCCACTGTCTCTGCGTGGGCTTGCTGCCACTGAACGGTGGTTCCTGCGAGTAAGCGGCTATAGGTGGGAAACAGCTCCCACTGTTTCAGCTCGTTGGTAATCAGTTCATACATCATGGGAAAAAAGACGAACTGATCATCCGGCTCAACTAGAGTGATCCGACAGCTTTTGAGATGACGATATTTCTGCAAATAGATCGCGGTGTACAGGCCCCCAAAGCCGCCACCGATAATACAAATATGAGGGCTCGATTGAGATTCAGTAGACGGCCTGTCAGGCAACCCATCAGACATTTAGCGCTCTCCTAGCAGTGGCTTGAGCTGACGGACTAACTGTTGCGATCGCACCTCTCGCCCCTCTGGCTTCAAATGATAATGTGTATCGGCAAATAGCTCAGGCGTGGGCTGCACGTTCAGCGTTTCCTCGTCTACTAGCGTGGGAGCAATGTTAGCTAGATCATCTGCCGTTTTCTGGACATTTCCCAGCGTGCGAGCATCTTCTACATCGCCGTACACCCAGGGAACTGAGATGATGAGTTCGCCGCCTCTAGCTTCAACTTCGGTTTTGAACTGGGCAACGCGGGCGATCGCATGACGAGATGCCGGTTCCTTAATCTCCAGCGGCCACCACTCCCCTTCACGCAGCTTCGTTTCAGTGGGATCGCCTCGTTCTGTGAGCGGTCCATCGTAGTAGCCTGTGAACTGCCCTTCCTCAGCCAAATCCACTGCAGATTTCACCGCCCACCTCAGCGAAGGAATCCCTAGTTGGAGTGTTTCTAGGGCTAGCTGCTTGGGGGGTACGCCGCCCAGCCCAGGTTGACCGATGGCCACGCCAAATAGCCCGGATTTGGGACCGAATCCGTTTTTCGACTGTAAAACTAAGTACTCAGGAATCAGTAGCACCTTATCGCCTGGTTTCACCGTGTCAAGCACGCTAGGCAAAATCACATCTAGTCCTACCGGGCCATCGATTCCTAAGTTTACGACTGGCATCCCGAGCTCTCGAGACAGCAGGTCGGAATTAATGGTGTAATGAGCGCCAGAGCCGCCAGTGACAATGAGTTTCGGGTCTGTGGTTTCAGCTGCGATCTCTACCTTATTTCGATATAGTCGCTTCAGCCAATAGGCTTCGCCGCCCAGGTTCACGTTGTAAATAAACCCAGCGCCCCACGCTAAGCCAGCGACTGCCATCCAGCTCAATAGTTTTTGAGAGGGCAGTTTTTGAAAAGGCAGTTTTTTAGAAGGCTCTATCGCCATAGGTCAAAGATTTAAGGGATAAAAATTGGGAGTTGTTGGCAAATCGAAGCTTATAAAATCAGTCTGCTAGAACTCAAAGTAAATGAAGTCGGCAGGAATGTTGGCAGCTAGCAAAATAGTCAGTGCCAATAAAATTTTAGACATCCAAGGCGAAGTCAGCAGCTCATATTCAGGCCGCTCCTGCCACACCGCAACATGCTCTAGTACCAAAAAAATAACTGACAGCGCTAAGGCCACACCCAGTACCAACCCCTCAGGCGTATTGAACGTAGCCCAGGCTTCTCCCAGCTTTCCAGGAGAATACGCCCATGGGGTAATTAGCGTTTGCAGCTTTGCCAGCAGCCGCTCGATATTCAGCTCCATAAAGAATAAGCAGCCCAAAATCACTGAACCAAACGTCAGCGCCCAAGATACAACCTGGGGCTTTTTCACAAACTTATTCGTTACTCTTGAGAAAGGCCGTCCTGCGTAGCGCAGCAGCAGCAGTAACCCACCATGGTAGGCCCCCCAAATAATGAAATTCCATGCTGCGCCATGCCAAAAGCCCGACAGCGTAAAGGTAATAAACAAGAAAAACGGCGCCCACTTTTTGCGCTTACCCATGAGTGGAATAAATACATAGTCACGAAACCATGTACTCAGTGACACATGCCACCGTCGCCAAAACTCATTAATACTTTGCGAGGTGTAAGGGGCCAAAAAGTTCAGCGTCAGCTTCACGTTGATGATGCGGGCAATGCCCACTGCCATAAAGCTATAGCCGCCAAAGTCGAAGTAAATTCGCAGCGTAAATAAAAAGGCATAAAACCAAATCAACCAGGGATTGCCCGTCTCACCCATGCCATCGGCAATGTAGGGTGAAATATTATCTCCTAGTACAAATTTCATAAACATGCCCAGCGAGAGCCAGCGCATGCCAATGTCAAAATTTTCAGCGGTGAACTTGAACTTAAAATCTTTGATTTGCGGCAGTAGCTTACTGCGGCGCTCAATGGGACCTGCCACAATCTGTGGGAAGAAGGCGACGAAGTTAATGTAGTCGAGCAGCTTGATGGGTTTCTTGCGGCGTGCTGTGTACGAGTCCACAACAAAAGCCACCATTTGAAAGGTGTAGAACGACACGCCGGGCGGAATCGTTTGAAATACAGGTAGCGGGAAGCTCGACTGCCAGTTCGGTGGGACGGGGGCAGCCAACCCAATGAAGTCTTCAATAAAAAACGTTAGGTATTTGAAATAGGCCAGTACCGCGACATCGAAGATAATCACAGCGGTGGCGATCAGTCGCGCCTGCTCCTTTTTGCCCTCTGCTTCTCGGCGCAGCATCAGGCTGACCATGAAGTAATTGAATAAAATCTCGAACAGGAAGACGGCGAAGCTCGTGCTGCTGGCATTGAGGAACAGCAGTAGAGAAAGCGCAGCTAAGCCAACCGTATCGAAGCGATTTCGCCACCAGTCAAACGCCTTGCCAAAATAGCGCACCGCAAAGAACGGCACACTCGTCAGCGCCAGCACCCACCAAAATGAAAACTCAGAAAAATTCAAGGTATTTCTCTCACCATGAGCGGCGCTGTAACCACGTAACGCTCAACTACACAACCTGATTGTTCACTCCATAGGAGCTATGTAAGTATTCCTGGCCACCGCAAAAAACAAAATCCTCAACCTTCAAAACATGCGGAGGGTTGAGGATTTTGAATAAGTGAACCATTCTAGGAGGCTAACCCTAGTCCACCGCTACATCAAACTCTTCCACCATGTAGGCAGAGGCTTTTTCAATGCTGGGATAGTCCCACAGCAAAGTGGATGGCAGCTCAAGATCTAGCCAATCTTCGAGATCCCCAACGAGCGTGACCGCGTCGATTGAATCTAGTCCATAGCGAGTGAGCGGCTGCTTGACGTCAATCGTGGTGGGATCGAGGGAGAGCACGTCGGCGATTTGCTCGACCAGCCAAGACTGAATTTTGAGAACAGATTCAGATTCAGATGAGCTGGGGTTCTGGAGCTGTTGCATGGGATATAGCCTCCTGTGTGGATGGTTGATTGCTTTGAGATTGGTCAGATGGAGATTGGCCAGCATGAGAGCCGTTTGATTGGCTGGCAACGGGCTGAGGTGTTGCTAGCTGGAACGGAACAATTGAGAACATCTTGTCCTCTTTGTGCAGCCGCAACAGTTCTTGGGCTACATTTTCGTGATACGACGCTTGGAGATTGCCCGTCGATAGCAATGGCGTCATACGGAAGTGGGCAAGCAGCCTGTGCAAGCTGACTACCAGCCACTCACCTTTCATAAAAAAGTCACCCAGTTCTGCCAACTCGCGGTTATGCAACCACATGAGTATGCAAGCCATTGCTGCGTGCAGGCGACAGTAATGCTTTGCCAGCTCAAAACTCTCGAAGGATTGATCATGGCCGTGCTCAAAAGCAGACTGTGTAATCTGCTCATCTTGAGCGTCAAGTTCTTCGAGGATGATGCGGGACAATTCCAGCACCTGGGAAATCACTGTCTGGTCTGAGGTTGAAGCATCAGATCTCAAAGAATCCAACGAAGACTCACTCGGTTCATGGAGTGCCTCTAATTTGGCAATTGTGCCTTCAATGCCCTGCATCAGATCGTCAGCACCTCGACTAATCAGTTCTAGCTTCGTGGGCTCAAAAGTCGGCACTGGCTGAGCCAGAGAAAAACTCTGCGCCAAACGATTCTGAACAGCTGCTAGCTTTTCAGGCTTTTTGCGAATACGGACGCGTGCTTTGGCTAGCTGCCGTCGTTGCAAAATCAGCGCGTGCAGATTCACCACCGAGCTGCCGTCGAACATGCTGATAATGGCACTGTCTCGCAGGGCTTTTTGGAAGACGCCGGAGTCGTGCTCATCACGCATATAGAAGCGCGATCCCAGCACCACTGACGTCTCTTTCATAACCTGTTCTAGCGTGACGGGCACAAAGTATTTGTCTACCGCCGACCATACGCTAAATTGGTCAGTCGCCACATGAAACCCTCGCGCCGCGCCGATATTCACACAGTCACAGATGAGCATGTCAATAAAGGCATTCGACAGCGTCCGTCGGGCGTGGGGCATGTCGATGACAGTTTTGTTGTAGAGTTTGCGATGCACTGCAAAATTCAGCGTGGTGCGCATTGTGGTGTCGGCCGCACCTTGAGAGAACGCCGCGCATAGGGCTCTAGTGATTTGGAAGCCCTTCAGTCCCAGCTCTAGTCCATGGCCTTCTTTGCCGAGTAGCATGCTGTCGGGGATGAAGCAGTCGCTAAAGCCAATGCCGCTCATGTCTGCGGCGCGAATGCCGTGGGTTTTGATTTTTGGCAGGTTGTAATACTGGCCAGCATCTAGCAAGTCTTTCTCGACCATGAAGAGAGATAGGCCACGATTGCCGCCTTCTGGATCGGTGCGGGCTAAGACGTATGTGACGCCTGAAATAGTTGCTCGGTTGATGGGCCACTTTTCTCCATTGAGCAGATAGCCCCCATCTACTTTGGTGGCTGTGACGCTACCACCCACAAGGTCACTGCCATGCTCTCGCTCAGAATAGGCTAAGCACATAGCTGTGTGCTCTTCGCGCATAAGGTGAGAGAGTCTTTCCTTCTGGGCATCGCTACCAGCCATCCAAGTCAAAAACGACCAAAAGAGTGTGGTAAACGCGATTGAAATATTGAGGTCGCGGCGGGAGAGCACGCGCACGAACGCGACAAACTCTTCAAAAGACGTGAACTTGCCGCTGCATGCGGTCGGAATATAGTAGTTTTGTAGCCCCCAATTGTAGAGCCAGGCAATTTCCTCATGGGGAAACTGCTCAGCTTCGTCTAGCTCAGCAGTGTGCTGAAAAGACATCAGACTCTCGGCTTGCTGAGGATTACCCAGGGCTTGCTCTAATTGCTCTGCGAGCTGATATTGCGTTAGCGTCATAGGGGCTTATCTCTTGGCTTGCTGCTTGCTCAGTAGTTTCCTGTTTGATTATTTTTGTTTGATTATTCCTGGCTTGATTATTTCTGACTCAATTACTTCCTAGTCAATTTCTGAACGAGAGACTCTACTTCGTTGTGCAAGTCTCTGACCTTGGCGGTCAGTCTGGGGTTCTCGCTCCAGTCAGCGAGCACTTCTAGCTCTCCAGCCAAAAAGCTGGCTTTACACTTGCGGCGCTGAATTTTGCCACTGGAGGTTTTGAGGACGTTGCCCGATTTTACGAGGGCGATCGCATACGTCTGTAGCTCATGTGCTTCGGAAATGGCCTGTCGAATTTCAGTCATTAGCTCTTCAGCATTGAGGTCTCTTTGTTGAGAGCGTTCTATTTCTTGAACCACCACCAGTCGCTCTTCGCCTTCTTCAATGATAGAGAAGCACGCACCATATTCGGGCCGCATTGCTGGGCTGGTTTGCTGTACCGTCCACTCAATATCTTGCGGATAGTGATTTGTCCCGCGAATGATGATCAGGTCCTTGATCCTTCCCGTAATGTATAGCTCACCGTCTTGAACAAATCCCAAATCGCCGGTACGCAAGTAGCGCTCTGGCTCTTCCCCTGAAATTTGTGCCTCAAAGGTTTCACCCGTTGCCTCTGGCCGCTGCCAGTAGCCGTGGGCCACACCTGGATCGCGCACCCAAATCTCGCCGACTTCGTCTGCACCGCATCGCATCAGCGTATCCGGGTTCACAATGGCCACATTGGTCTCGCACACCAGCGGCCCGCAGCTAACTGCCTCACGCACATAGCTAGATTCAGCGCCAGCTAGTGTAATTTTCCCTTTCTCTAGTGCAGTTGCTTCCAGTCTTAGCAGCACTGGCTCTTGACCAATCGGCGTAGAAGAGACTAGCAGTGTTGCTTCGGCCAAGCCATAGGCCGGAGAAAAGTTCTCCCACTTGAAGCCATACTCCTCAAAGGCCTCAGCGAACTCACGCAGCACCCGAGGATTAATCGGTTCGGCAGCATTCCCCGCACTGATCCAACTGCTGAGGTCTAACCCTTCTCGCTTGGCTGGCTTGATGCGGCGTAGGCATAGCTCGTAGGCAAAGTTAGGCGCTTGGCTGTGAGTGGCCCCGTACTTTTGGATGGCTTGTAGCCAGCGCAAAGGTCGCTTGACAAAAGCCAAAGGGGCCATGATGTAGCACGGTGCACCGTTGTACAGCGGCTTCATTAATCCTTCGACCAAGCCGTAGTCATGGAAATAGGGCATCCATGTAACGGTGGGGCCGTCTTTGCTGTAGCCGCAGGCTCGCTGGAGGTAGTCGGAGTGGTGCAGCAAATTGTAGTGGCTGAGCATTACACCTTTGGGCGTGGAGGTAGAGCCAGAGGTGTATTGCAAGTAAGCGAGGACGTCTTTGTCGACGTCAGGATCTTTCCATTCTTTCGCAAGGTCTAGCTCGACTGATTCGGTGTCGATCCAATGCATGGTATCGAATTCGGGAAAGTCTAGTCCTGAGTCTTGGATGAGCTCAATAATTCGAGCATTGCTGAGGACGATGGTTGCTTCGGCATCTTTGATAATTTCCCGTAGGCGGGGCAGCGTTCGCTTCATGCGGCCCGCATCTGGTGGTGGAACGGGAATGGCGATGACGCCTGCGTAAAGGCATCCGCAAAAGGCAGCAACGACTTCGACCCCTTGGGGATATAGCAACAGAGCACGTTCGCCTTTTGTCTGTTGCTGCTGGAGAAAGGCTGCGAGCGCCTTGGCCCATTCTTCTAGCTCAGCGTAGGTGTAGGCAGCACCTTCTTTTTTCCCATCCACGAGAAACTGATAGGCCAAGTCATCCGGCTGTTGGCTTGCTCTGTATTGAAGCAGCTCAATCAGCGTAGAAAACTTGGGCGTGGAAGCAGACTGAGTCGAACGATTAGAAGCACCTGATTCAGAGATTTCTGAAGCTGTTTTTGTTGGGGAGTAAACCATAGCTAGGACCGAAGAAGCAACCGGATAGTATTCACTACGCCATCAGACGGATTAAGACAAATGGATGAGGATTTTAAGATCAATACCGACAGTCAGCAGTTCGCTGGAACGTATACTGGAAAGTCTGTTTCAGTGGACGCAAGCGGATGAAGCTGTGAGCTAACGCGTGGAATATCAATATAAGTTGCTGAGAACAGCTTGTATTAAGGAATATTGACACATGCACTTTGGGTGTAAACACGGCGCTTTGTGCTCTTTACACAAAAAACAATTTTTTACGATATGTCTGTGAATCGACCCTAATTGACCAAAGGGGTGATGGGGCTTTTGAAGAGCGCAGTTTGAAAAGCGCAGTTTGAAAAGCGCACAGGTGGCGCGGGGTATGATCAGATTTCCCAGGCGCTAGAAAGCTTTAACGAAGGCAACATTAAGCCAATCAAGATTAAGTAAGCCAGATGAGTCAGTCAGTTCAGGTTTGGCAAGTGCCCCTTGCGGTATCAGAAGAAACGCTGCGTGCCTACGAAGAGTGTTTATCGGTGGATGAGCGATCACGTGCCGCCAGATTCCATTTCCCGGATGACCGGCGTCGCTACATCGTAGCGAGGGGAACCCTTAGACACCTTTTGGGTAGACAGCTTGAGCATGCACCCAAGGAAATTGAATTTTGCTACGGCGAGTATGGCAAGCCCAGCATCGTCTCAGATAGGGTAGCTGCTGGTGACGCTGGCAACTGTAACTTTCACTTCAATGTTTCTCACTCGGGAGAACTGGCGCTGTGTGCGCTTAGTGGACACCGTAGAGTCGGTGTAGATATAGAAAAGCTCAAATCCATTCAGCGATTGGACAGTATGATGGAACGCTGTCTTTCTCAATATGAGCTGTCGCAGGTCAAAAACGAGCCGGATCAGGCCCACGCATTTTTACAGCGGTGGACCTGCAAGGAGGCCTACCTAAAGGCTATTGGGCTCGGACTGAGTCAGTCGATGCAAGCCGTAGAAGTTGAGATTTCGCCGTTTAAACTTATCCGACTGCCTCAAGATTGCGCCAGTGGTTGGCAATTGCACCCGATCAAAAATGTGCCTGAGTCCTATGTGGGTGCCCTCGTAACCGAAGGCGAGACCTCCGTCACATTCAGCAACTGGCAGCATGCGGGCTAGTGCGCCACAATCACTGACTTGATTGGACGCTCAATTGGATTGCCGTTTGTATCAATGCGGCCGTGATAGGTTTGGCCATCGAATCGTAAAGATGAAGAACTGCCCCCGTCCAAATTGAGCAGCTTTTCAATCCCTATCGAGTCTGCAAACTCGGACATCTCGGCCAAGGTCAGGCCAGACAGCTCCGCGGTCTTTTCGATCAGGATGAAATAGACTGAGCCATCCGCGTCAAGGCCAATCGCACTTCGCGCGTTGGGATGCATGCTGCCGATGGCATCTCGAATCAGCTCACCATTGTTGTCATAATCGGTAAAAGCCTCCAGCTCAGACGTATGATTTGGCAGAAGCTGTGGACCAGCGCCGACTGCACTGACTAGTTCACACCCTGTGGGAACAGCCGCATTGTGAAAAGTGATGTCATACCTGGTGGCAGCGTGGGCAGATAGCTCAGCATCACAACGATAGGTTCGAAATTCTGAGCGGTTCAATATTTGTGGCAGATATTGCTGAAGGTCGGGATTCTCGACTAAGCGCTCATTGTCGGCTGGGTCACCGACGACTGCACCATTCACTGTTAAGTGAGACGTAGTCTTGCCAATTTGTGGATCGAAAAAGCCACCGTTGATGATACTCAGTGGTGTCCCGCTCGTTCCACGTGTGGCAAAGGTGCTGATGGTCTCTAAGTCATTGGCGACTGCCACAGAAAGGGTGGCTACATTTTTGGGGAATGAAGCGACTCGGACAGTTGCCTGGGGCAAATTGTAGGTCGTGACTTGTGCTTCGAGTTGTCGGGAAATAGGACTCTCGAGCGTGGAACTTTCGGGGCTTTGGCCTGGGCTTGGGTGAGGGGAATTTTGGGCGATCGCAGCACCCTTTCCCAACCGAATTGCTCGCATATCAGGTATCTGATGCCACAAAACTATCCCTAGCGATCCGAATCCAATTGCTCCAGCACCGAGAAAAAATATAAATCTGCCAAGCTTCCGACGGTTTAACTGGTGCTTATCCTGCGGCATTTCTTACTTTCTCGCTGTAGTCCTTGGTCCGCACTTGGCGAAAGCCACTGAATACTAGCTGCCTCGCCCAAGCTGGTAAGTACGATAGTACCTTGCCCACCTTAGCCCGGTTGGGGAGAGGTCCAGCAGACTGTAGTTCGTTGATTAAAGTTCGACCTCGCTGCGTTTCGCCCTTTTCGATCAATCGCATGGCCAGCACCTGCTTTAGGGCAGCAAGGTTCCTATCGCGAATGTTCTCTAGATCGGGCCGGTTAGGAAACTTGTAGCTCTCTAGACAGAAGGACTTGGCTGTTAAGAAGTGAATGTCTTGCTTAAGGCTGGTTTGGCCGCCGTGAAAGCGGTATTCCATCAATTTTTCAGGAATGAAGTAAGCCGTTTGACTTGCCAGCGCACAGCGAACTAATAGATCGAAATCTTCACAGCCGTCGGCCTCGAAGCGCATAAAGTCAACAGCATCCAGGCTGCTTTTGCGGAAGAGAGAGGAGCCGACCTGTAAGCTTTGCTTGACAAAGGTTTGGCCTAGCAGGTCCTCGACTTTGCCAAAGGCGAGCTGGTCTTTGCCCCACTTGGCAGAATTAGCAGCGGTTGCGGCTTCGTCGCGTTCGTTGCGGGCGTTGATCACCCAGTGATCAGTGCAGACCAAGTCGGCTTCGGGATGCTCATCAAGGACGGTGACTGTTTCTTCAAGGAATGTGGGGGTGAGGGCGTCGTCGTCGTCAAACTTGATAAAGTATTGGCCTTTGGCGGCTTCGTAGCCAGAGCGCATGTTGCGGCTGCGTTTGATGTTCTGTGGGTGGCGGATGTAGCGAATGCGGGGGTCGTTCCATTGGGCGACGACCTCGGCAGTATTGTCCGGGGAGGCATCGTCGCAAATGAGCAGTTCAAAGTCTGGGTAGGTTTGACCCAGCACGCTTTCGACCGCGTAGGGGAGGATGGTGGCGCGGTTGTAGGTGGGGACACAGATGCTGACTTTGGGAGAAGACGTCATTACTGATATTGGCTGGTGTAGCGAGTGGCGATGGAAGTGAGCAAATCACATGTTAAAAAAATCTTGGGCACGCTAAATCCTATAAGAATAGGTTGAAGATCGAGTGGCAACATCAGCAGCATAGAAAAAAGCTGACATGATGACACACATAGCGTCTATAACGATTGACATCGTAGATAACATTTTCCTATGACCGACGGCATCGACAAGCCTGATTCATATTTCCCGAAGGTCTCCGTCATTGTGCCTATCTACAATGGCGAGCAGGATTTGCCCGGATTGTTGAAGTGTCTGATGGCGCAGCACTATCCGGCGCAGCAGGTGGAGTATTTGCTGGTGGATAATGGGAGTCGCGATCGCACCCCCGCTCTCCTCGCTGAGGCTGTAAACACCTTCGCTACCAAAGGGCTCACCTGCAACGCCCTCAGCGAACCCAACATACAAAGCTCCTATGCTGCTCGCAATGTCGGTATCTGCGCAGCACAAGGTGAGTTTCTGGCCTTTACAGATGCCGACTGCTATCCAGATCCAAATTGGCTCATCGAGCTGATGCAGCCTTTCGTAGATTGCACTGTTGGGCTTGTTGCCGGAAAAATTTCGGCGCTCCCTGGCAAAACATGGATTGAACAATACTCTGATTGCAAGGATACGCTGAGTCAGGAGCACACCTTAAATCATGCCTTTGCGCCCTACGGCCAAACCGCAAACTTAGGCATTCGCATGGAGGCACTCAAGCAAGTGGGCCTTTTTCGCCCACATCTGACGACGGGGGGTGATGCCGATATCTGCTGGCGCATTCAGGCTAGCTGTGAATCAGTGGGGCCATCTACTTGCGGTATCTGGCAGATACGGTCTGCTCCCGCCGCGATTATTCAGCATCGGCATCGGCAAACCCTTCAGGAGCTGCGCGCTCAGTGGTATCGCTACGGCAAATCCAATCGTTATTTGCATGAGCTGCATGGAATTCAGTTGGCCTGGCAGCTGCCAAAAAAGGAAGAGCGTCGCGCTTTGCTGAGGTGGGGCCTCAAAGATTTGCCGAGGGCGATCGCAATCCTCCTATGCCAACAAAGGTTAGATATCGACAAACTCATCGGCGTACCTGCCGACATTTACTGCGCTAGAGCCCGCGATTTGGGGCAAAAGGAGGCTGCGCTGCCAGCAGCAGCCCGAGAAATAGTGGCTTATCCTTCTGCGACATCTCATGTTGAAACGAAGTCGCCGGAGCCGAAGTCGCCGGATTATAGAGCATCTGCGAGGCCCTCATGAATATATTGATGCTGTCGGCGACGTTCCCTTACCCACCGACCCGAGGCGGTACTTCGGTAAGAACCTTCAATCTCCTTAAGTATCTCAAACAGCAAGGACACACGATGAGCTTAGCAACGCTGCGCTCAGTCGATGTGACCAATGAGGAAATTTCAGCGCTGAAAGATTGGGTCGATGAGCTTGGTGTGTTTCCTCGTCCTGCTGGCAAAGAACAGACAGCTGGGAAGTTGGGGAAAATGCAGCGGCTGATGGATTTTGCGCTGAAAGGAACACCGCCTAGTGTGGCGAGTACGCATTCACCGTTGATGCAAGCTTGGGTGAATGAGCGCATCACCAGCGGGAAATTCGATGCGGTGACCTGTGAGCACTGTGTGAATGAAGCCTATGTGCCCGCCGATATTCAGCAGCATATTCCGGTGGCGGTGGTGAATATTCACAGCTCCGTGTATGGGACCTGTGCGCAGCAGTTAGCGGCAGGGACGGCAGAAAAGCCTTTGCGCGATCGCATCAACCTTCCCCTGCTCAAACGCTACGAACACCGCTACTGTCAAAAGTTCTCCCATCTTGTGGTTACCACTGCTGAAGACCAGCAGCAAATTAGCGCCATCAGCGGCAAAGACCGCATTGCTGTCATTCCCAACGGTGTAGATTTAGACGTATTTCCGCCTCGCCCCTATGACCCAGGCGGTCAGGATCTCGTTTTTATCGGTGCGATGGATAATTTGCCGAATATCGATGCGGTCACCTTTCTCGTAAACGACATTTTTCCGCGGGTGCAGCAAGCCTATCCCGATGCCAAGCTATCTCTCGTAGGGGCTAGACCTTCTGATGAAATCAAAGCCTTGGGCAAACGAGCCAATGTCATCGTGACGGGCAAGGTTCTAGAAATGAAGCCCTATTTGCATGAGGCTACAGTGTGTGTTGTGCCGATGCGGATAGGCTACGGCATCAAAAATAAGACGCTAGAGGCGATGGCGGCAGGGATTCCAGTCGTCGCGAGTGATCGCGGTTTGGAAGGGCTGGCCGTTGATGGACAGTATGTTCCACTGCGGGCGTTGAGAGCAAACATGGCGACTGAGTATGCATCAGCGATTGGCCGTTTGTTTGAGTCATCTGAGCTACGGCAAACGCTTTCAGATAATGGCCGCGCGTTTATTGAGCAAGAATATACGTGGGCGATCGCAGGCCAAACGTACGAACAAGTTTTAACAGACAAGCCCTCTTAATCTGTATACCTTGGCAAATCCATTTTTCGGCGGCGCTTGTAGTCGCACTAGGCGCTGCATTAGGGTGTGTCCTAATGCAAATAAACAACCTTAATGAGCAGGAAAATCGCGTCTCTCTTGGCCTATGGCTTTGTTTTACTGAGCCTAGTTGTCCTTTTTTCTGCGGTTTACCTAGGGCGAGTATTTCCAGTATATACCACTATTCTGGAGGCCATTCGCCAGCTAGAGAGCATCCCGATGAATTGGATGATGCTTGGCATTACTCGACTGGGTGATCCTTCTCTAAAGGTTCCTGTTGTTTTTATTATTTTTACCCTGCTGTGGTTTCGTAAGTATCGCGAAGCAGCCAAGTTCTTTGCTGTAAGCTGCTTTGGCGGTGCGGTACTCAGCATTCGCCTGAAGGTATTTTTGGGTAAAACGCGTCCTGCCCTTTGGGACTCACCGATTATTGAAACGACGTTTAGCTATCCTAGCGGTCATGCTTTGGGCTCTGTGGTGTTGTATGGATTTTTGGCTTATTTGCTGGGGAGGAGAGTGCCGCATTACAGACGGTGGATTTATGCAGGGGCGATCGCACTTTCTCTTTCGATTGGATTTAGCCGACTCTACCTGGGTGTCCATTGGCCAACAGATTTGCTCGGCGGCTACATGATCGGTTTTCTGTGGACCCGTGTCTGTATTCTCTTCCTAGAGAAGAAACTGCCATCCTTGGCTCAAACTATCAGTATGTGAGCAGTCGCCCACTCAAACAACAAAGGGACCTTGCTTTTGCAAGGTCCCTTTGTTGTTTGGCTATTTGGTCCAGAGCGCTAACCTTAATAAGCGTCTTGCAGCTCGTAGAAGTCAGGCGATATATAGTCCTTACGTAGGGGCCATCCTTCCCAATCTTCAGGCATGAGGAGTCGCTTCAAGTTGGGATGACCTTCGTAGATAATCCCAAACATGTCGTAGCACTCACGCTCTTGCCAGTCTGCCGCCTTCCAAATCCAGTACACCGAAGGCACGACTGGATTCTCTCGAGGTAGAAACACCTTAATGCGAACTTCTGTTGGCGCATCGGCATCGTCAGTAACCTTAGTGAGGTCGTACACACTGACAAGCTCCTTGCCAGGGCCTGAATCGTAAGCACTTTGACAACGCAGGTAGTTGAAACCGTAGGCATATAGCGCGGTGGCAAACGGTAACAAAAACTGAGGCTCAACCTTGAGAATTTCTATTCCCTGATGGTCTCGCTCCATGACTTCGTGACCAAAGCCCTGTTCGGTAAGCCAAGTAGATACTTCACCTGCTTCGACAATCGCCGATTCGGCTGCTTCAGCCGCTTTTTCTTTTTCGTTGTCAGCCATTATTTCCTATGCCTTTTCGTCTTAATTATCAGAAGTCTCTTTTGAGCCTTCCAGCTTAGCTTCAGCAGATTTTTCAACGGGCATTCCCATTGCTTGCATCAGCTCCTTCGGTGGCATATCCCGAGTTTCGGAGGCCAGATACTTACCTGTCAAGATGGGGGCAACAGCTTTCATCTCATGTGATCGCGTGTAGAACCGATGCGTAGACACAAATTCGCCACGTTCCTGCATCGATTCATTCGCTATCTTCTTCCGTAGCTTAACGATGGCATCAAAGATAGCCTCAGGCCGAGGTGGGCACCCCGGAATGTAGACATCCACAGGAATGATCTTGTCCACACCACGTAAAGCTGTAGGAGAATCGGCACTAAACATACCGCCCGTAATCGTGCAGGCACCCATCGCAATAACATAGGCAGGCTTTGGCATCTGCTCATACAGGCGCACTAAGGCAGGGGCCATTTTCATCGTGACCGTGCCAGCCACAATGATCAAGTCGGCTTGTCTGGGGCTGGCACGAGGGGCCAGTCCAAATCGATCAAAGTCGAATCGGGAGCCGAGCAGGGCTGCAAACTCGATAAAGCAACAGGCTGTGCCGTACAGCAATGGGAACAGGCTCGAAAGCCGAGTCCAGTTGTATAGGTCATCGACCGTGGTCAAGATAACGTTCTCTGAGAGATCTTGCGTTACCCCACCGCCGACAGCCGGATTCATGATCCGCTCACCTGGATTTACCAGCGGATTAGTTCCGGGACGAGTTCCTGAACCTATGACCACTCCAAAGCTCCTTTACGCCAAGCGTAGACTAAACCAATCACCAAAATAGCGATAAAAATAAGCGCCTCTACAAAGGCTAAAAGCCCAAGGGTATGAAAGGCGACTGCCCAAGGGTACAGAAATACAGTCTCTACATCAAAAATGACGAAGACCAAAGCAAACATATAGTATCGAATATTGAACTGAATCCATGCGCCACCAATCGGTTCGCAGCCCGATTCGTAGGTCGTTCGGCTAGCCGGACCAGCACTGGCCGGTCGCAACAGCTTCGCAGCAGAAAGTGCTACCACAGGCACCAAACTGCTAATGATTAGGAAGCCCAAAAAGTACTCATATCCACTTAAAACAAACACAGCACTCGCCTTGAAATGTGCATACATCCTTCTTATTGTAACGGTCTACGTCTTCTGCGGATGTCCAGATCATCGGTACAATCTCAATGGCTTCAATAGGTCAATTAAGAGACCTAGCGATAAGCACACATTTTTGCCGAGAGAAAACCACCATATGCAATAATAGTTAACAAATATTCTCATATTTTAGATGCCCATGTTCTTGAGATTGGGTTTTTTGAGATTAAGTAGCCCCAAACGCGATAGCTAAACCATGACAACTGAGTCAAAATCTCCCTCTAACGCTCAAAATGGTCTAGGGCAACCAACACCTTTAGAAGAAATGATTCCCTTGGTGAATCCAGAGTTGGCTAACCCAGAGAGCGATGCTGAGGCTACACCTCATGACAGCGACGATGATGAGAAGGCAGTCGAGAAGCCATTAATCCCTATACTGATGGATCGTTACGAGTGTCGCTCTTGCGGCAATACCTACGAGCCATCGAAAGGCGATAGTCGGGGGGACGTGCCACCAGGCGTAGAGTTCAAGAATTTGCCTAGTGACTGGCGCTGTTCGGTTTGTGGTGCTAGTCAGAGCCAGTTCAGCAACGTTGGACCTGCTGGGCAAGCTTCTGGCTTCAAGGAAAATTTGAATTATGGATTTGGTGTAAACACCCTTACGCCTGGACAGAAGAACCTTCTGATTTTCGGCGCACTGGGCATAGCGGTGCTGTTTTTCCTGAGCCTGTATGGTTTGAGATAGATTGCCTTGACAGGTTGGCTACGTTCGGTAGCGTGTTTTATTGTTTTTTCGGATTGATTGTGCTGGAGATGTCATGCAAACGGTTTTAATATCCTTTTTCTTGTCTGGGTTTGCGATTGCCAGGAGAGCCTGGAAGAAAGGGGTGACGTTGGCCCTTGTGGCTGTGTTCGCAACCAGCTGTAGCAGTGCATTTTTGCAAGCGACCGAAGCGAATCCATGGGAAGTGATCGCGCTGCCAACAGAGGCTTCGATTTCTGACGTTGATTTTGCCGGCGACGGTCAGCATGGCTGGCTTGTGGGTAGTCGGACGACGCTGCTGGAATCAACCGATGCGGGCAAGACATGGGACCCTCGCATCTTAGAGTTGGGCCAGCAAGAGTATACTTTCACCTCCATCGATTTTGAGGGTGATGAAGGTTGGCTCGTAGGGCAGCCAAATATTATGCTGCACACGACCGATGGCGGCTCCACTTGGTCAAATATTCCGCTCGATCCTCAGCTTCCTGGTCAGCCGCTGCTGGTGACTGCAACTGGGAAGGATTCAGCTGAGATGGCAACTGACATTGGTGCCATTTACGCCACACAGGACGGTGGCAAGCAGTGGAAGGGTTTAGTGCAGTCTGCAGTTGGTGTCGTTCGTAACATGACTCGCAATGAAGAAGGCCGATACGTGGCGGTATCTTCTCGCGGTAACTTCTACTCGACTTGGCTTCCAGGGCAAGATGCTTGGCAGCCTCACAACAGAGAAAACTCTAAGCGTTTGCAAAATATGGGTTTCACCAAAGATGGGTTGCTTTGGCTCATTGCTCGTGGCGGCCAGCTTCAGTTTGGCACTGAACAAACTGAGTATGAAGACTGGACCGAGCCGGTGAATCCTGAGTTTGCTTCTAGTTGGGGCCTACTGGATATCGCTTACCGTACGCCTGAGGAGCTTTGGGTTACAGGGGGTAGTGGTAATTTGCTGATGAGCCCAGACGGCGGTGAGACTTGGCTGAAGGATAAGGCTGTTGAGGATGTGCCAACGAATTTCTATCGAGTGAAGTTTTTGGGTGAGAACAAAGGATATGTACTTGGACAACGGGGCTATTTGCTGCGCTACGAAGAGAAGAACTCTGAATTAGCTTGAGCTAGGGACCTGTTTTAACAGTACTGATCTCAGATAGTTGCATCTGGATAATGTTTGGGGTTAAGCAGAAATTTTTAGGGCCGGATCGTTAAGACTTCCTTGTGAGGTGACCTAAGAGTTTCGTATGATAAGTACACATGCCGAAATATTTTTAGTTAGGAGATTTAGAAAACATGGCTGGCGTTACCGGTGAAAGACCTTTTGGCGACATTGTTACGAGTGTTCGCTACTGGATTATTCACAGCATCACTATCCCTGCTTTGTTCATTGCAGGTTGGCTTTTTGTGTCCACAGGCTTGGCGTATGACGCGTTTGGCACACCTCGCCCCGATGAGTACTTCACTAGCAACCAGGTTGAGCTACCTATCGTTGATAACCGTTTCAATCCTGACCGCACGCTGCGCATCAACGACTAGCGATAGGCATTCGCTGATTGGTCATTTGCTTTTTTGTTGAGAGCAGGTACTAAGCGCGAAGTTGCAAAGACCTTTTTAAAGACGACTTTTTTTGGAGATCTCCCATGACCAGTGGTAACCCCAACGAGCCCATCACATATCCCATTTTCACTGTGCGCTGGCTGTCTGTACATGCGCTAGCTGTACCTTCAGTTTTCTTTCTCGGCGCGATCGCTGCAATGCAGTTTATCCAACGCTAAATACTCACCGATAGGACCCATTCCCCATGGCAGAAAGACCCCAAAACCCCAATAAGCAGCCCGTAGAGCTGAACCGGACATCTTTGTTCTTAGGTTTGCTCGTTGTCTTTGTAACTGGTCTCCTGTTCTCTAGCTACTTCTTTAACTAAGAAGATTTGAAGCTCTTTTGTGTAAAGGGCAGGCTTGATTAGGAGGCGCGGCTTGTTCATTGGTTGAGTTCTCAACCGATTGAATTCAGCTAAAAGTGAATTCAATTTACCTTTGATGTTGTAGTAGGAGAAAGTTCCATGTTTGAAAACGGCAAAATTCCTCTGTGGATTGTAGCGACTGTTGCTGGTATTGGTGTATTAGGTGTTGTTGGTATATTTTTCTACGGTTCTTATGTAGGAACGGGTTCAGCGATCTAAGCACTGGACCAGCTTTTCACCATCAAAGAAGCGGCTCTGACATCTAATGCCAGAGCCGCTTCTTTGATTATTCAGAGGGGTGAATACAATGAGTCACCTGTTTGTTGTATAGACTTTCGGAACATCTATGTCGGTTTATACGGTGGCTATCTACACAGCCGTATTTCGCACAGGTGCAAGCTATTCGCGTAAAGTTTATGAGCTTGCCATTATAAATTTGCCAGCCTCAACTGGCCTAACAAAAGTTGGCTAGCCTTATGCTTCCTTCTGGATGTAGAGGAACAAAGCGGCCATAGCCACTGCGGGGAAAACGAGACCAACGATGGGAACCAGAAGCGTAGGTAGGAAAGAAGCCGGCATAGTGATTATCCTTATTTTGATAAAAGCTTTGACCAAAAAGCGGCCAGTAGTAAAACACTACTCTGAATTTGACACAAAAGTAACTTTCCTTAGTCGAAGTTAAAGAACTAGCTTTTTTGAGCCTTGTATCGGGCCTTGAAAATAGCTTGCTGTTCACTGTGGTCTACAATCTTTGTTGGATAGTCCGTCCCTTCGAGGACTTTTGCAGGAATATCGCCGCTGATGAGCACGCCAGTGTCAAGATGACGGATTTCTGGCAGCCATTCGCGAATGTACTCAGCGTCAGGATCGTATTTTTTTGCTTGGCTAGCAGGGTTAAATATGCGCAAAGGTTTTGGGTCCATGCCGCTGGAGGCGCTCCACTGCCAGCCGCCGTTGTTGGAAGAGAGATCGCCATCCACCAGGTGCTGCATAAAATATTTTTCGCCCCAACGCCAGTCAATGATAAGATCTTTAGTCAGAAAGCTGGCGACAATCATACGGCAGCGGTTGTGCATCCAACCGGTTTGGTTGAGCTGACGCATGGCCGCATCGACAATGGGATAGCCCGTGCGCCCCTCGCACCAAGCTTGGAAAAGGGTTTGGTTATTATCCCAGGGAAAGTCTTTAAGTGGGTCGCGATAGGGCCCTGTGGCGAGTTCGGGAAAGGCGTACATGACGCTTTGATAGAATTCGCGCCAGGCGATTTCTTTTTGCCAGGTTTGGATGTTGGTATGGGTTTCTTCGCTGCGGGCTCGGCTGTAAGCCTCTGAGACGAGTTCCCAAACAGTGCGAATGCCAATAGTGCCGAATTTGAATGCAGCGCTGAGCTGAGAAGTGCCTGGATTAGCAGGATAGTTTCGCTGTTCGTCGTAGGTGGCGATGGCCCGCTGGTCATCACAAAAGTTTTCTAGCTGAGCGATGGCGGCGGCCTCCCCAGGGTCTAACAGGAATCCATTTTCCCACTCGTAGCCGAGGTCGTTGGCCGTGGGTAAGTCAATATTGCCAGCCTCGTTGGCTAGTGATTTCTCATGGGGGCTCAGACCAGTGACATCCGCGAGTGCAGGTGCGGGTGGCTGTTTTTCTTGTTTGATCCACTTTCTCCAGAAAGGCGTATATACCTTGTAGGGTTCGCCAGATCCTGTTTTTAATGCATCGGGGGCGTGGAGTAGCTGATCCCAATATTGGGTGGAGCGTTCGATGCCTTTTTCTTTAAGGGCTTGGGCAACTTCAGTGTCGCGATGGCGGGAGTAGGGTTCTACGTCACGGTTCCAGTAGACAGCGGTTGCTTCTAGGGCAACGGCCAGTTTTAGGATGGCCTTGGCGGGCTTGTCTTGGAGTACGAGCAGTTCGCTCCCGGCAGATTTGTAGCTTTCTTGCAGTTCGGCCAGTGACCCTATCATGTAGGCAACGCGAGCAGGGGCGATGTCGTCTCCATTTAAGATGCCTGGATCTAGGCAGAAGACGCCGATGACTTTTGGGGTGTGCTTCCTCGCTGCCGCTAGGCCCAAATTATCCCGAATTCGTAAATCTCGACGATGCCAAAACAGCACTAAATCATCTGCCATACTTTGCCCTTAACCAAGTCTCCTGTAAGAGGTTATCGGGCCTTAGTATAACGAGCCTTCGACCATTAGAGGTATCTGTTCTAGGGTCTGAGTTCTAAAAGCTATTCAGAATTCATTTTCACCAAAGATGGGTGCTAGTCGTTATGGCGCGGTGACGGTGGGAATTTCAATTGAAAATGTGGTGCCGGCTTCAGGCGTAGAAATGCAGTGCAGTCTTCCTCGGTGCTTTTCCACCACGATGTGGTGGCTGATAGACAGTCCTAAGCCGGTGCCTTTTCCTACGGGTTTGGTGGTGTAGAACGGGTTAAAGATATGGCGTAGGACATCTTCTGTCATCCCAATACCGTTGTCGCTGATTTCCACGGTGACCGCGTCAGATTCTGAGAGTGCGGTTTTGATCTCAATTTTGGGATTTGGGACGGATCTTACAGCGGTGATCGCATTCGTCAAAATATTCATGAATACTTGATTTAGCTGTCCAGGCAGACAATCCAACAGAGGTAAGTCACTGTAACTTTTGACCAGCTCTATGGATCTTAGCGGCGAGGATAAAATGAGCAGTGTGCTGTCGAGCCCCTCATGAATATCGACAGATTTTTTCTCAGATTCATCCAAACGAGAGAAATTACGCAAAGAGAGAACAATTTCCTTGATTCGTTGAGTGCCCATTTCCATAGAGCCCAGCAGCTTTGTAAAGTCTTCGGCTAAGAAGTTGATATTGAGATCGTCTAGTTCGTCTTGAATTAGCGCTGTGGGCTGAGGATATTCTTGCTGATAGAGCGAGAGTAAGTCTAATAAATCTTGTGCATATTGCTTTGCGGGTTTGAGATTGCCGCAGATGAAGCCGACCGGGTTGTTGATTTCGTGCGCAACCCCTGCGACTAGCTGTCCTAGGCTCGACATTTTCTCATCTTGAATCAGCTGAGATTGTGTCTCTCTCAAGTCTTTGAGCGCGGTTTCAAGTTCTGCTGTTCGCTCTAGAACCCGCTGTTCTAGAAGTTCATTTTGTTTGGCCAAGGCTGTTTCAGCTGCCTGCATTTTGAGCAGGTTATTGTAGGCAGTGGCATGGTGGCGTAGCCTGGCAATAAATTCAACCGGCTCAGGAAGTTTGACCAAGTAGTCGTGAGCGCCCTTAGCAAAGGCCTTTGCTTTTTTGTCAGAGGCTTCTACGGTGGAGAGCACAATCACCGGAATAGATTGAGTTGCCGGGTCTGCGCGAAATTTTTGAACCATTGTGATGCCGTCTGCTTCAGGCATCGTCAAATCTTGCAAGATAATTGTTGGTTGAATATCGATTGCCATTGGAATGGCTTGGGACGCCTGCTTGCAGTAAAACAACTGCATGTCTGATTCCTCGGCAAGTAACCGGCGGGTGTATTCTGCGATGATAGGCTGATCGTCCACTAGTAGGACTTTAATCGTCTTTGTAGCAGTAGCTGTTGGTGCTGTTACCTTTGGCGGTGGTACTGTCTGTGGTTTGGTTCTCAGACAGGATGGGGTCGATACTTGCATAGGTCAGTTGCGCAGAGGAATGTAAGGAGCTGCTGTAGCTGGATAACAACAGCAATACAAGCGTCTTTGTCCTAGAAAAAGACTTACTTTTCTCACACTGTACTCTGGCGTTACTCAATGACACCTGAGGAAAGATACGCGTTTTGCTTTCAGCCTTTAAACAAGATCTTTAAGAAAGTCTTTCAGTATCCCTCCCTAAAGTTTATGAAGTAAAGGGAGCACTCTTTGAAGATCCAAGAGTGTGCGGAGATTCTTTTAATTAGGGGAAAAGAATGAAAAGCTCCTTACCTAAGTGTATACAGGGATACAGTTTGGTATGTCTGCAGAAAAATTAGCAGTGTTCATCATCTACGGGCTATGCAGTCCATTTTGTTTGGACAGCTTTGTTTAGACAGCTCATATCAAAATATGAGCATTGGATATTGGGGTGAGCTGTCGCTAGTGTGCTCTGTTAATTTATTTTGGGATATTTCCTTTGCGTGCTTTGGGATTGACTTTGAAAGATCTACTTTGATGACGTTGATTTGATTCTGCCAGTCATTGCTAAAGTCGAGCCAGCCGCTGAAGATATTGTTGAGACGCAGCTTTAGAGAGGCTGTTCTATACGCTCTGTTGCAATCGTGCTCTCGCCATATAAAATGCTGCAATCGTTTTCGCATCCATCGGTATGCCGTCTAGAATAGCCTGCTCTAGCTCATCGGTATCCATAAGCAACACTTCCAGGTCCTCATCTTCTTCTAGCTGTGGTCCTTCTGGCAGTTTCTCCAAATCTGTTGCTAAAAAAGCATAGATAATCTCATCCGAATAGCCCGGTGCATTTGGAAACTGCCCTAGCGTTTGCCATGTAGCCGCCCGGTAGCCTGTTTCTTCTTCAATTTCTCTTTGAATTGTTACCAGTGGCTCTTCTCCCACTTCAACAGTTCCTGCCGGAAACTCCAACAGGCGTCCCTGCATCGCAAATCGATACTGCCGAACAAGAACAAATTGTCCCTCTGACGTCACAGGGACCGCCATTGACCCGCCGGGGTGGCGAATCCATTCCCAGTCGCCTACAGACTGATTTGGCAGGCGAAAGCGTGAGACTTCAAAGTTGAACTTTCTACCTTCAAAGAACAGCCGATGTTTGATCAGCTCTGGGGGCTCTTGTCCAAGCGTCATGATGCGTGAGTCCTGTGATTCTATTCGATGTTGACTTATACGGTTTGTGACTCGCAGCTTACTAGCCTTTCGATCCCGGTGATTAATCCTTTTTGTGAGATTTGCTCAGAAAGCTGAGCGTGTAGCTGTTCGACAGTTTGGTTGAAAACGGGGTGCTGCCATTCGGCGGCGATGTCTACCAGCGGCGTGAGCACAAATGAACGCTCGTGCAGCCTCGGGTGTGGCACGGTCAACTTTGGCGCTTCGATGATGCGATCGCCATACAACAGTAAATCTAAATCCAGCGACCTAGCTCCCCATCGTTCCTTTCGCACTCGGCCAAATTGATTTTCAACCTTTAGCAACTTATCTAGTAAGTTGCGAGGCGACAATTCGGTCTGAACAATTATACAGGCGTTGATGTAGTCGGGCTGAGGCGGCCCAACGGGGGCGGTTTTGTAGAAGTGCGATCGCTCTATCACGCGTATCAATGGAACCGCATCAATCACGGTGATCGCATTTGCCAGGATTTGAGCGGAGTCTCCTAGGTTGCTGCCTAGTGCGATCGCAGCATTGTTCCTTGAGGAACTCGCGGCTTTTGCACCTGACTTTCCACTACCAAAAGCTAATTTTTTGAATGCTTGTGTCATTAAGTTTGGGTACCCCATCTGGAGTACCCTGCTGACTCTTTGAGTCTGTGTATGCCCTTAGCCTATCGTTTAAGCCTCACCGCTGAGCACGCCGCGTACCCGGCTAACCAACTGGTCAGCCGTCAGTACGCCTTCAATCCTGTCTACTGACTGACCCTTATTGAACAGTACCAGCGTAGGCAGGGCGTGAACTTGATGCTGAGAAGCGATTTGTGGATATTTCTCGGTGTCAATCTTGACGACTTTGACCTCGCCCTTCATCTCAGTGCCGACCTGTACCAAAATCTTGGACATCATTTGGCAAGGCCCACACCAGTCAGCGTAAAAATCAACCAAAATCGGTTCTTCGCTGCCACCGATCAAATCTTCAAAGCTCTTGAATTCTTGTTTGACTGCCATAGATCTTTTACTTGCTTAAGGAGGGACAACGTTTTACATGCTAGATGCCTACTCTAGCGACTGTAGCCTAGCAACGCAATAATTTAAGACTATGCAATAAATCGTCTAGACATCACCCTCTTAGCTGGTGATTGCCTCGTCTACCCTGAAGAGCTTACAGTAATTGGGCTATACGCACATGCTTTAAAGACGCAAAAAAGGACGTGAAACCATTATGGCTGGAGCACTCGACGGGAAGGTTGCCATTATTACTGGCTCATCTAGGGGCATTGGCAAGGCGACGGCGCTGGCCTTAGCCGAGCAGGGTGGCAAAGTCGTGGTGAACTATGCGCGTTCTAGTGAGGCAGCGGATGCGGTGGTGGCTGAAATTGAAGGGAATGGGGGAGAGGTGATCGCACTCCAAGCCGATGTCTCCCAAGCTGACCAAGTCGATGCTCTCATCAAAGCCACCATAGACAAATTTGGCCGCATTGATGTCCTTGTTAATAATGCAGGCATCACCCGCGATACGCTGCTCCTACGTATGAAGCCCGCCGACTGGCAGGCCGTCATCGACCTCAACCTCACAGGCGTTTTCCTCTGTACTCGCGCCGTCAGCAAAATCATGCTCAAGCAGCGCTCCGGCCGCATTATTAATATTTCCTCCGTCGCTGGTCTGATGGGAAATCCAGGCCAGGCTAACTACAGTGCGGCTAAAGCAGGTGTTATTGGCTTTACTAAAACAATTGCAAAAGAGCTTGCCCCCCGTGGCGTTACTGCAAATGTCGTCGCACCTGGTTTTATCGCAACTGATATGACCGGCGACTTGAAAAATACTGAAGAGATTCTCAAGTTTATTCCCTTAGGCCGCTATGGTCAGCCAGACGAAGTCGCTGGACTGATTCGCTTTCTCGCCGCTGATCCTTCTGCTGCCTACATTACAGGGCAGGTCATGAATGTGGATGGCGGCATGGTCATGCACTAATTAGCCCTCATTTGTTCTCGCAACCTGACAGACGTGCCCGAAAGACGCAATAAATGACTGACCTGCCTGCTGACAATACTCTCGACTATCAGCTGCGTGCCTACGACTATGTGTTGCCAGAGGAGCGGATTGCTCAGAATCCCGTGGTTCCACGCGATCACGCTAAGCTACTCGTCATTGACAGCTCAATTACCCACCAGCACAGCCACTTCTATCAGCTAGGAAGTTGGCTGCGCCCAGGCGATTTGATAGTGCTGAACGATACTAAGGTGATTCCGGCTAGGCTATTTGGCCGAAAAGTCAGTGGAGGCGCTGCGGAAGTACTGCTGATAGAGCCTTTGGACGGTGAACGATGGCTTGCCCTGGTACGGCCCGGACGGCGGATTCAGCCCGGGACTGAGGTTTTGTTTAGTGATGAAGCTGAAGTGCCTTTGCTCAAGGCGGTTGTGCTGTCGCGGGATGAACCGACCGGTGGGCGAATTGTGCAGCTGGTACCTGTGGTAGACGGCACAGTTGATGCGTTGATTCACCGTCTGGGGCAGGTGCCGTTGCCGCCCTATATTACGCAGTCGGAGTCTTTGCCGGAGCAGTATCAGACGGTGTATGCACAACGTGAAGGTGCGATCGCAGCCCCTACGGCTGGGCTGCACTTCACTGAAACCCTCTTGACTCAGCTCACCGAGAAGGGCATTCAAACTGTCAAAATTACTCTGCATGTAGGCATTGGTACTTTTCGCCCAGTGGAAGCAACCGATATCAAGACCCATGAAATGCATGAGGAAAGGATCGAGGTGTCAGCCGAGACTGTGGAAAAGATTCGGGAAACTAAGGCGAACGGCGGGCGCATCATTACGGTTGGGACAACGTCGACTAGGGCTCTGGAAGGTGCTTTCGCGGCGTGCGGAAAGTTACAAGCCTATAGTGGGAGAACCGATTTATTTATTTATCCGGGCTATCAGTGGCAGGTAATCGACGGGCTGATTACAAACTTTCACTTGCCAGGATCTAGCTTGCTGATGATGGTGAGTGCGCTGATTGGACGCGAAAGGTTGATGGCGATTTATGAGGATGCGATCGCCCAGGATTATCGATTCTACTCTTTTGGAGACGCCATGCTGATATTGCCAGAAGCAACAATCAACAGGGTTGCTTAAAGGGTGTCTTTGTCGTTTTTCAGTGGCAAAATGAGTGAGTAAAAACTTGTTAGTTGTGGGCGCCAGCCGGGGAATTGGAGGTGCGGTAGCCCAGTATTTTTACCAGAAAGGCCACAGAATATTGGCAGTATCGCGTACGCCTGCTCAAGCGGGAGAGTGGATCTCAGCAGATGTTTCGACAGCAGCAGGCATACAGAAAGTGATTGCAGCTGTGGGCGATTGTCCTCTCGATGCTTTGCTTTACATGGGCGGTGTTTGGGAGAAAAACGCCTTTACCAAAGACTTTGACTTTCTTTCGAGTTCAGATGAGGAGACTCGTTTTGTCCTTGCCGTGAACTTAATTGCTCCGATTGAGCTAACCAAAGCGCTGACAAAGAATCTATCGATATCTGAAAATCCGAGAGCTATCTACATCGGTTCGCTCTCTGGGTTAGAGCAGTCAGCCTCTCCAGAGGTTGCTAACACCGCTTCAAAATTCGGCTTACGTGGTGCCGTTCAGTCATTGCGACTGGCCTTAGCCAAAGAGCAGATTGGGTTTAGCGTGATTAATCCAGGTAATATCGCGACTGAGGAAGTCATCAGTGACATTGAAGCAGGGCTATTTTCGCAGCAAACGCCGATTCCCATGGTTGATGTGATTGAAACGGTGGAGTGGATTTTGATGCGATCTCCCCATGTCGACATCAGCGAAGTCAACCTAATGCAAAAAAATAAATATTCAGAGGGCTGACTTTGTAGAGCTAAACTTTAGCCCTCAGAAATAGATGGTTTTAGAGCTCACTAATGTAGTGAGCTAAGTAGCCAGCGCTATACTGTGCGATTCTCAGTCTTCCAACAGAAAAGCGCTCCCCGAAGGAAGCGCTTTTCTGTTGGTGAACCCTAGCCAGAATGCTACGCATCTGGAAAAAGGATTCACACTAATCAACTAATCAAAATCGTAATCGTCCAGAAACGCTAGACAAAAAGATCTACGCGTTGATGGAAGGAGCAGTCAAAGCAACAGGAGCTGCTTCGCCAGCAGCCAAGTCGAGAGGGAAGTTGTGAGCGTTGCGCTCGTGCATTA
>ERZ1740067.584-NODE-584-length-28819-cov-7.387394_pt1 | contig 28819 bp, 24 predicted proteins | sample MGYA00581736_ERZ1740067 | MGnify/ENA primary metagenome ERZ1740067 (study PRJEB43018, sample SAMN04849236) | marine metagenome | isolation source: floating plastic debris | place: Pacific Ocean | collected 2008-08-27 | study: EMG produced TPA metagenomics assembly... | reverse complement strand
ATTACGGCGGCCGGGATGAGGTGGCGCGCGCCACCAAGCGGTTGGCCCATGAGGTCGCCGCCGGCAACATCGACCCTGACACGGTGGACGAGGCCGCGTTGGTCAAGTTCCTTGATACCCAAGTCCTGCCCGACCCCGACCTGGTGATCCGCACCAGCGGTGAGGCGCGGATCTCGAACTTTCTCCTCTGGCAGTCGGCTTATGCGGAATACGAATTTGTCGACACGCTCTGGCCCGACTTCTCGCGCGAAGAGTTCACGCGCCTTTGCGCCAAATATGGCAGCCGGGAGAGGCGGTATGGTGGGGTCAAGACATGAGCGGCGCCACCGACCGATGGTCTGACCTGGGCGTCCGCCTTGGGTCGGGCGCGGCCATGGTCGCCATTGGCGTGGCCGGCATCTGGGCCGGGGGCGACGCATTCCATGTGCTGATTGCGCTGATCTGTGGCCTGATGGTGTGGGAACTGGTGCGTATGCTTGCACCGGATACGCGCGGCCTGCCGCTGCAGCTGGGCGGCATTGCCGCAGTTGCGGTGCTGATCGCCACCTATCTGCCGACGCTCTACGCGGTGCCGCTGTTGGCGGCGGCTGTGATGGTGGGTCTCGGTCAGGTCAAACGGCTGGTCGCGGTGTATTTTGTCTTTACCGCTTTGGTCCTGCTCGCCGGCTGGGGCATGGCCCATGTGCGCGACGATCTGGGCTTTGGCTGGATGGTGTGGCTGGTCCTCGTGGTCGTGATCACGGATGTCGCAGGCTACTTTGCCGGTCGCATGATCGGCGGGCCCAAGTTCTGGCCTGCGGTCAGCCCGAAAAAGACGTGGGCGGGCACGAGCGCGGGCTGGATCGCCTCCGCTCTCGTCGGTGTCGTCTTTGGCGCGGGGTCGGGCGCGGTGGGCGTTCTGGTGCTGGCGTCGGTCTTTCTCAGCTTTGCCTCCCAGCTGGGCGACATTGCCGAAAGCGCGATCAAGCGCAAGGTCGGGGTCAAGGACAGCTCGTCGTTGATCCCGGGCCATGGCGGTCTGCTGGACCGCTTTGACGGGATGCTGGGGGCCGCACTGGCGCTGTTGCTTCTGGAGGTTGGCTTTGGCTTTCCTTGGAGCGTGCTGTGACGCGGCGTGTGTCCATCTTTGGTGCCACGGGCTCCATCGGGCAGAACACCATCGATCTGATCGCGCGCGATCCGGACGCCTATGACGTCGTCGCCCTCACCGGCGCGCGCAACATCGCGCAGCTGGCCGCGGATGCGATCCGGCTGAGGGCTGATCTGGCCGTGACGGCGGACGACACGCTGCTCGGGCCGCTGCGCGATGCGCTGGCCGGGTCCGGCGTCGCGGCGGCCGCGGGGCAGGCAGCGTTGATCGAGGCGGCAGCGCGACCCGCCGATTGGGTCATGTCGGCCATCGTGGGCGCCGCGGGGCTCGAGCCCGGACTGACAGCGCTGGAACAGGGGGCGACACTGGCGCTGGCCAACAAGGAATCGCTGGTCTGCGCCGGTGGTCTGATCCTCGAGACGGCGCGCGCACGTGGCGCGCAGCTTTTGCCCGTGGACAGCGAACATTCCGCCGTGTTCCAGGCGCTGGTGGGCGAGGACATGGCGGCTGTCGAGCGGGTGATTATCACCGCCTCGGGCGGGGCCTTCCGCGACTGGCCTCTGGCGGATCTGGCAGAAGCCACATTGGCGCAGGCGTCGGCGCACCCAAACTGGGACATGGGCCAGCGGATCACCATCGACAGCGCATCGATGTTCAACAAGGCGCTGGAACTCATTGAAACACGTGAGTATTTCGGCGTCGCGCCCGAGCAGATCGAAGTGCTGGTCCATCCCGAATCCCTGATCCACGCCATGGTCGGGTTTCGCGACGGCGCGTTGATGGCCCATGTGGGCCCGCCGGACATGCGCCACGCCATCGGGTACGCGCTTACCTGGCCCAAACGGTCGCATCTGCCCGTCGACCGGCTCGATCTGGCACAGATCGGCGCGCTGACCTTTCGGCCGCCGGACGACGTCCGCTGGCCCGCACTGCGGCTGGCGCGCGAGGTCATGGCGCGGCGCGGTCTCGCAGGCGCGGTGTTCAACGCAGCCAAGGAGACGGCGCTTGACGGATTTATCGCGGGCGCCATCCGCTTTCCCCGCATGGCCGAAGTGGTCGAAGAGGTGCTGAACACCCTCGATCCCAGCCTCATTGATGCCGCAATGACCCTTGATAATGTCCGCCATGCGGACCAAATGGCACGACACGCGGCAGAGCACATAATCAGGCAACAGTAAGGGTGATCCTTTGGACATAGCGGCACTTCTTTCGGGCTTTGGCGGCCTGACATGGACAATTGTTGCTTTTATCGTCGCGCTGAGCGTCATCGTGGCGATCCACGAATATGGCCACTACATCGTGGGCCGCTGGTCGGGCATCCATGCGGATGTGTTTTCGGTCGGTTTCGGCCCCGTGATCTGGAGCCGTTATGACAAGCGCGGGACGAAGTGGCAGATTGCAGCACTTCCCTTTGGCGGCTATGTGAAATTTGCAGGCGATGCGAACGCTGCCTCGGGCAAGGACGAGGACGCGATGGAGGCGGCCGCCGCCGACCCGCAAGCGCTGCGCCGCACCATGCATGGCGCGCCCCTTTGGGCCCGTGCCGCCACGGTTGCCGCGGGCCCGGTCTTTAACTTTGTCCTGTCCATCATCGTCTTTGCCAGCGTGGGCTATTCCACCGGCGTGTTGCGCGACCCGCTGACCGTGGGGGAGTTGCGCCCGCTGCCCGCCGCCGTGCAAGAGCTTGAGCCGGGCGATGTCGTGCTCGAGATCAATGGCGCGGCCGTGCCCAGCATCGAAGAGCCCGCCTACGCCGCGTTCATGCAGGACCTGCCGCAGGCGCCGGTGCTGGACTACACGGTCGAGCGTGGCGGCGCCCGGATGGTCGTGCAGGCCCCGTATCTGCGCCCGCCGCTGGTCAATTCGGTCACTCCGCAAAGTGCTGCGCTGTCTGCCGGCCTCGAACGGGGTGACGTCATCACGTCCATCGATGGCAATCCGATCTTTGCTTTCAACCAGCTGAAAACGGCTGTGGAAAGCTCGGACGGGCAGGGGCTGACCTTGGGCGTCTGGCGCGACGGCGAGATGCTGGAAAAGGTGCTGACGCCCAAGCGCACGGATGAGCCGCAAGCCGAAGGCGGCTTTGCCACCGTCTGGCGCATCGGCATTGCCAGCGGCAACGCGTTCGAGCCCGCCACCGAGACGGCGGGGCTTGGTCAGGCCGTCCTTGGCGGTGTGAACCAGACATGGTCCATCATCACCGGCTCGATCTCGGGCCTTGGGCACATGATCACGGGCGCCATCAGCACCTGCAACCTGTCAGGGCCAATCGGCATCGCGCAGGTGTCGGGCACCATGGCGAGCCAGGGCGCGGTCAGCTTCATCTGGTTCATTGCCGTGCTGTCGACGGCCGTGGGCCTGCTCAACCTCTTTCCCATCCCCGCGTTGGATGGTGGCCACCTGGTGTTCTACGCCTACGAGGCGGTCACCGGACGTCCGCCTAGCGATGGCGCGTTGCGTGTCCTGATGGCGGCAGGTCTGGCTCTTGTGTTGTCGCTCATGGTCTTTGCCCTTGGCAACGACCTCTTTTGTCCCTGAGGGTGGCGGCACCGTCACAGGGACACCACACCATGCCATCCGAATTGGACACACCGCCCGCCCCAGACCGCATCCGCGCCCGCAAGTTCTGGCGCGGGATGCGCGGCCTGATCGAGGCAGAGCGTGAATTCCTCAGATCCGGACCCAAGCGTGACGCGTCGTTCTATGCATTCCTCGGTTTTGCCATGGAGCGGATCGCGGACTCGAAGTCGCAGTTTTTGCAAGATCTTTGGGCGCTGTGGGAATCCGGGGAAAAGGAGGGCGGCTATTTCGTCGAGTTCGGTGCCGCCGACGGGCGCAAGCTGTCCAACACATTCATGCTCGAACGCCGCTATGGCTGGACAGGCGTTCTGGCCGAACCGAGCCCGGCCTTTCACGACCAACTGGCGCAGCGCCGGACCGCTCCGGTCTGCACGGACCTTGTGCACCGCACCAGCGGGGAGACAATGCGCTTTGCCATGCATGAACGCGGGCTGCTGTCGGGTATCGTGGACGACAGCACCCAGGTTGGCGACGATGGAATCGCCGACATACTGACGTTGATGACGATCGGCTTGAACGACATGCTCGACCGATACGAGGCGCCGCGCGATATCGACTTTATGTCGATCGACGTCGAGGGCGCGGAGCTTGCCATTCTCGAAGGCTTCGATTTCGACCGCCACCGCGTGCACTGCTTTACCATCGAGGCCAAGGAAGACGGCGAACGCCAGGCGCTGATCGACCTGCTGAGCCGCAACGGCTATGTGCATCGCTGGCCCGACTTTCTCTATCGCGAACTCTTTATGGTGGATGCGCAGCACGCCTGACCTGCCTTAATGTCGCCACATTTGTTCCAAGTTACGGCCAGATTCGGTTGATAAGTGCCATCTCAGCAAAGGATTTTGAGATGCAGACCCTTCAAAGCGGATATCGTGGCCTCAGCCTGCTGATGATGCTGAACGCAGATCGCGTGCTGTATGCCGTGACGCTGGCGGCTGCATTGGGTGCCGGCGCCTGGCTGGGCAGCCTCTGACCGCGGCCGCGGCAAACGTTCCTTTGATCGAAACAATCCCCGGGCGTGCACGGGTTTTGACAAGCATCTGTAATCCCGATACTCACATTGCAGTGAATGTCTGAACACGTGGGAATACACCATGGGACTGGGGTTGAGGGGCGCGGGCATCAAGGTGCTGTCACATCTGGATCGCGCGCAGAGCATCGTTAAAATTTTTGTCATCGTTTCAGCCATTTGGCTGACTGTCGGGACGCCGGTTGACGCACAATCGTTCCGATTCAATTCGATACAAATCGAAGGAAATACGCGGATCGGCGATGCCGCGATCCTGCAGCAGGCCGGAATCGCCACCGGGCAAACGCTGAGCGCGGGCCAGGTCAACGACGTGGTGCAAAACCTGCAGAACAGCGGGCTGTTCGAATCCGTCGCGGTGGAGCCTCGGGGCAACACGCTGCTGATCACGGTTGTCGAATTGCCGACGGTCAATCGCATCGCCTTTGAGGGCAACCGGCGCGTCGATGACGACGCGCTAAGCGCCATCATCCAGTTGCAGGAACGCCGCGTGTTCAATCCGTCGCAGGCCGAACGGGATGCCAGCGCCATTTCCGAAGCGTATGTTCAGCAGGGTCGAGTGGCCGCACGGGTCACGCCCCGGATCATCCGGCGCAGCGACAACCGCGTCGACGTCATCTACGAGGTGTTCGAAGGCAACACGATCGAGATCGAGCGCATCACCTTTGTCGGCAACCGCGCCTATTCCGACCGCCGCCTGCGCCGCGTGCTGGACACCAAGCAGGCGGGGCTCTTTCGCACGCTGATCCGCAGCGACACGTTGGTCGAAGATCGGATTGCGTTTGACCAGCAACTCTTGCGCGACTTCTACAGCTCGCGTGGCTATGTGGATTTCCGCGTCCTGGGGTCCAATGCCGAGCTGACCGAAGAGCGCGATGGGTTCTTTCTTGTCTTCAACATCGAGGAAGGTCAGCAGTTCAGCTTTGGTGAGATCACCGTGAGCAGCGAGCGCGCCGATGTCGATCCCGACACCTACACCGACATCCTCAAGCTGCGTCCCGGCGTGACCTATTCGCCGACACTGGTCGAGGCGGAACTGAGCCGGCTGGAACGACAGGGGCTGCGCGAGGGCCTGAACTTCTTGCGGGTGGAACCGCGCGTGTCGCGCAATGACCGCGATCTGACCCTCGATGTGGAGTTTGTCCTGACCCGCGGCGAACGCGTCTTTGTCGAACGGATCGATATCGAGGGCAATACGACTACCCTCGACCAGGTGATCCGGCGTCAGTTCCGCATCGCCGAAGGGGACCCGTTCAATCCGCGTGAAATCCGGGATGCCGCCGAGCGGATCCGCGCCTTGGGCTATTTCTCCAACGCGGACGTGAATGCCCGCGAAGGCACTGCGGACGACCAGGTGGTGATCGACGTCGATGTCGAAGAGCAGCCCACCGGCGCGCTGAACTTCGGTGCGACCTTCTCGAACAATGACGGCTTTGGCGTCGCCATCGGCTTTACCGAGCGGAACTTTCTCGGACGCGGACAGACCTTGGGCCTGACCCTTTCGACGGCAGAGGAATCCGAGCGGTACGGCATCAACTTTGTCGAACCGGCGCTGTTGGGTCGGGACGTGGCACTGGGGCTGGATCTGCAGTTTTCCGAGGCCGACAGCAGCTTTACCAATTACGATAGCACCAGCTTGCGGTTCACGCCCAGCCTGACGTTTCGGACTGGCGAAAACAGTTCGTTGTCCTTGCGCTACACGGCGCGCGAGGATGAGTTGCTGCTGCGTGATGGCGTCACGCCGGGCGCGGTTGTTCTGACCGAGATCGGGGCCGGCGAACAGCTTGCCTCCTCCATCGGGTACACTTACCGCTACGATACCCGGAATTCCGGATTGGATCCGAATGCTGGCGTCCTGCTCGAGTTCAGCCAGGATTTTGCCGGTGTGGGTGGCGATTCCAACTACATCCGTACGGTGGGCCGGGTCGTCGGGCAGCGGCGCGTGTTCAACGAAGAGATCACGCTGCGCGCCACCCTCGAAGGCGGGCTGCTGGCCTGGTCCTCGGGTACCAACCGCACCATCGACCGCTTCTTTGTCGGTCCGCAGATCCTGCGCGGGTTCGAACCGGGGGGTATTGGCCCGCGCGATCTGTCTTCGCCCGGTGAGCCGGACCCGCTGGGCGGCAACATCTACGTGGCTGCGCGGTTTGACATGGAGTTTCCGCTGGGACTGCCCGAAGAGATCGGGCTGCGCGGCGGCGTCTTTTACGACATCGGCAACCTTTATGACCTCGATGACGTGGATCTGACTGGCGGCAACGTGGTAGGCGAAAGCGGCTCGTTCCGCCATGTCATCGGCTTCTCACTCTTTTGGGATACGGCAATCGGGCCACTGCGCTTCAACTTCTCGAATGCCCTGCGCAAAGAGGATTTCGACGAAGAGCAGTCCTTTGACCTGACCCTGTCGACACAGTTCTGATCCATGCTCCGGCGCTGTCTTGTCGCGCTGATCGTGATCATTGGTCTTGCACCGCTTGCCCAGGCGCAGGTGGTGCAAAGCCCCATCCTGACCATCGACAGCGAGCGGCTGTATCGGGACAGCGCGTTTGGCCAGCGCGTTGTGCGTGAGATCGAGGCGCGCACGCGCGCCCTGACCGAAGAGAACCAGCGGCTCGAGGCCGAGCTCGAGGCGGAAGAGCAAGCGCTGACCGAACAGCGGGCCAGCCTCACGCCCGAGGAATTCCGGGCCCTCGCCGATGCGTTTGACGCGCGGGTGCAGGCCATCCGGCGCGAGCGCGAGGCGCGCAATCAGGAAAACATCGCCCTGTTAGACGAAAACCGGGATCGGTTTCTGCGTGCGGCCCTTCCCGTGCTTGACGCGATCATGCGCGACGTTGGTGCGGCTGTGGTGCTGGAGGTGCGCAGCGTTTTCGTCAGCTCGAACGCCATCGACATCACCGACCGCGCCATCGCTGAAATTGACGCATCGGTCGGCGATGGGACCGCGCCGGCCAGCAGCGACTGATGCCGCGCGCTTGCGGCGCGATGCCCCCCTTGCTAGGCAGGTGGCAACCAAAACACTACACAACGAGGTTCGAGCGCCGCCATGTCAGATCACCTGAAGACCGCTGATATCGACCTGATCCAACGGCTGATCCCACACAGATACCCGTTCCTTTTGATCGACAAGGTGATCGACATCGACGGCTATCAATCGGCCACGGGCATCAAGAACGTCACCATGAACGAGCCGCATTTTCAGGGCCATTTTCCCGGCAAGCCGATCATGCCGGGCGTCACGATTGTCGAGGCGATGGCGCAAACCGCCGCCGTGATGGTGGGCACCGAACTTGGCATGGAAGACCGCAACATGCTGGTGTATTTTATGGCCATCGACAAATGCAAGTTCCGCCGCATGGTGGTGCCGGGCGACCAGCTCGCGCTCAAGCTGCGCACGACGCGCGGCAAACCCGGGGGCAAGGTCTGGAAATTCGCCGGCACGGCAGAGGTAGAGGGCGACATGGCCTGTGAGGTTGAGTTTACCGCAATGATGGACCTGCCAAGCTGATGGCGGGCGTGCACCCGTCCGCGGTGATCGAACCCGGCGCGCAGATCGATGACAGCGCCACGATTGGCCCGTTTTGCCTGATCGGCCCGGACGTCGTGATCGGCCCCGATGTGACCCTGAAATCCCACGTGGTGGTGACCGGCCAGACAACGATTGGCGCGGGCACAACCGTCTTTTCCTTTGCCGTGATCGGCGAGGTCCCGCAGGACCTCAAGTTCAAGGGCGAGCAAAGCCGGCTCGAGATCGGGGCGCGCAACCGCATCCGCGAGCATGTGACGATGAATTGCGGCACCGAAGGTGGCGGCGGCGTGACGCGCATCGGCGACGACGGCCTGTTCATGGCGGGCTGCCACATCGCGCATGACGCCCATATCGGCAACCGCGTGATCGTGGTGAATTCGGCCGCGATTGCCGGGCACTGCGTGCTCGAGGACGATGTGATCATCGGCGGGCTGTCGGGCGTGCACCAATTCGTCCGCGTGGGCAAGGGGGCGATCATCGGCGCGGTCACCATGGTGACCAATGACGTGATCCCCTACGGCCTCGTTCAGGCCCCGCGTGGCGAACTGGACGGGCTGAACCTCGTCGGTCTCAAGCGCCGTGGTGTGGCGCGGTCGGACATCACGGCGCTGCGCGCCGCGTTCCAGATGCTGGCGCAGGGTGAGGGCACATTCCATACGCGCGCCGAACGGCTGGGTGCGGAAACCGACAGTGACTATGTGCGCGAAATCGTCGATTTCGTCATGGGCGAAAGCGACCGGCATTTCCTGACCCCGCGATGACCCTTGCGCTGATCACCGGGCGCGGGGCCTTGCCATCGGCTGTGGCCGCGGCACAGGACGCGCCGCCGCTGATCTGCACGCTTGCAGGGCACGCACCGGACGGGTTGACGCCCGACCTGACCTTTCGCATCGAAAAACTCGGCGGTTTTCTGCGCGCGCTGGCGCAGCGCGGGGTGACCGAAGTGTGCTTTTGCGGGGCCATCGACCGGCCCAGCATCTCACTGACGCAGCTGGACGCGCCGACGCTGCGCTTGCTGCCTGCCTTGTCCAAGGCCGTCGGCGGCGGTGAAGACAGTGCATTGCGCACCGTTCTGGGGATTTTCGAGGACAAGGGGTTTGCCGTACGCGGTGCGCATGACCTCGCCCCCGGGCTGCTGCCTCCGGCGGGCGTTCTGACCGATGCACAGCCCACCGCACAGACCACCGACACCCTCGCCGCGGCCGAAGAGGTGCAGCGCGAACAGGGGCAGATGGACGAGGGGCAATCTTGCGTGATCCGCGACGGTGTCGTCATCGCGCGCGAAGATCGTCGGGGGACGGACGCCATGCTTGCGGGGCTGGTGGCGCAACCGGCCGTGCCCACGCCGCCGGGTGATGACGACCCCTTTGGCCAGACGCTGGATATGATGGGCGGGATGCTCGATTCCGCGGCCGATTGGCTGTCGGGGCCCGTGGCCGAAGCCCGCGCCAAGGGAAGGGGCGGCGTGTTCTTCAAAGCGCCCAAGCCCGGCCAGGACATGCGGGTCGATCTGCCGACCATCGGTCCGGGCACTGCCGAAGGGGCGATTGCGGCCAACCTCGACGGCATCGTCGTCGCGCATCAGGGCGTCATGATCCTGGACCGCGCCCGCGTCGTGCAGATGCTTGACGACCGGGGACTGTTCCTTTGGGTGCGTTGAGGGTCTTTGTCATCGCCGGGGAGCCGTCGGGCGACGCCCTTGGCGGGGCGCTGATGGCGGGGCTGAGGACGCTGTCGCCCGAGGTCGCTTTCGACGGTGTGGGGGGGCCGCTGATGCAGGCCGAAGGTCTGACCAGCCGGTTCGAGATGTCGGAACTCAGCGTGATGGGCATTGCCGAGGTGCTGCCGAAATACCGTCACCTCAAGCGACGTATCCGCGAAATGGCCACCGCCGTCGTCGCAGCGCGGCCCGACGTGCTGATCACGATCGATGCGCCCGACTTCTCGTTTCGGGTGGCCCAGCAGGTGAAGGCACAAAGCGATGTGCGCACCGTGCATTACGTCGCGCCGACGGTCTGGGCCTGGCGTCCGGGGCGGGCGCGGAAAATGGCGCGGTTCATCGATCAGGTGCTTGCGCTGTTTCCGTTCGAGCCGCCCTATATGGAGGCCGAAGGCATCGAGTGCGACTTTGTCGGCCATCCTGCGGCGACCGTTCCGCAGGCCACGGACGCGGAGCGGGCCGCGTTCCGTCTCGCACACGGGCTTGCGGAGGCGGAGCCGTTGGTGCTGGTGCTTCCCGGTTCGCGCCGCGGTGAGGTGGCGCGGATGGGCCCGGTGTTTGGCGCGGCGCTGGGGCGGTTGCAGGCGGCGCATCCAACGATGCGCATGGTGGTGCCCGCCGCGCCTGCGGTGGCCGAGGCCGTCGTGCAGGAAGTGGCGACATGGCCCGTTTCACCGCTTGTGCTCGATCCCCGCGGCACCCCGCTGGACGAGGCGCTTGCAGAAAAGCGCGTGGCCTTCGGGGCGGCAGACGTGGCGCTGGCCACGTCGGGGACCGTATCGCTCGAGCTGGCAGCAGCCGGCACGCCGATGGTCAGCGCTTTTGATCTGCACTGGCTGAGCCGCGCCATCATCAGCCGCATGGTGACAACGGACACGGGCAGCCTGATCAACCATGTCACCGATACCCGGGTCGTGCCCGAGGTCGTGGGCCGCGACATGACGGTCGACAACACCGTCGCCGCGATGGAGGCGCTGCTGGCGGATCCAGAGCCACAGCGCGCCGCCATGTCCCTGACGATGGACCGGCTGGGCCGCGGCGGAGAAGCCCCCGGCCTGCGCGCCGCCCGCGCGGTGCTGAACCGGCTGTAACCAAACGGAGCGCCTGCGGCGCGCGACATGATTGATTTGGCGCTTCCGAGGGCCGTTTAGCCCGGGATCAGGCCGAGCAACTGGCGCCGCCCAGCACGCAAAACTTGGCGCAGTGGGGGTGGTTGAGGGACACGTCCGCTTCGGCGTCGGCCAGCGTTGTGCCCATCTCGAATTGCGGGTCATAGGGCAGGAGGGTGCAGGCCAGAACGGCCGGTGCGTCTGCGCCCTTGCGTTTGATGACCATGCGCGAGGACGCGCACATAACGGCGTCGGGGCTTTTGTTCAGGATGCCCCAGCAGGCCGTCGTGATCTCGGGCACTTCGACGCCTGGGTCCATTTCGGGGAAAAGCACTGTCATGCCGGGGTTCGTAGCGTCGATATCGAAACCTTCGGTTGCGAACAGGGCCCTATAGCCCTTGCGCGCCTCCGCCTCGCTTTCAGCCATCTCGATCCGGCCCGCCACGGCGAGCCGCGCGCCTGCATCGCGCAGCCAGCGCATGCCGGTGAGGGATTTTTCAAAGGCGCCGACGCCACGCGCGGCGTCATGCACGGGGGCGGAATGGTGGTCGAGACTGACCCGGAAGGTGAGCCTGCCGCCATATTCAGCAATGAGCGCCGTGATACCGTCCTGCATCCGCTGCCGCATCATCGGCGACATCGCGTTGGTCAGCACGAGCACGTCATAGCCGCGCGCGAGCGGGCGGCGCAGCAGTTCGATCATCTCGGGGTTCATGAACGGCTCGCCACCGGTAAACGCAATCTCGCGCACGTCCCATTGGCGCGTTTCCAACTGGTCGAGATAGTCCGACACCTCATCCGCGCTGATATAGACCAGCGCATCGTTGGTGGGCGAGCTTTCGATGTAGCAATTGGCACAGGTGATGTTGCACAGCGTGCCGGTGTTGAACCACAGCGTTTCGGGGTGGGTCAGGGACACCTTGGCGCGCGCCTCGCCTTTGGCTGTCACATCGGGGTCTTGGAACTTGCCGACATTGGCAAGGGCGAGGTCTTTCATATGGGTCTTCCGGTGTCAGGTGAGCGTGACACTAGACCTAGCCTTGTGGGCCGCAAGAGAAAAGCGGTGCTGCGGCCTTTGCCGGCTTTGTGATAGGCTGTCGGTGCACGGGGTCAAGGCGCGGCTTGGGCGTTGTGCAGTGAATTGAATCTGCTACAGATAGCGCAAACATTTTGAGGAGTGTCCCATGGTCTCGCGCGTTATCCCGGTGGAGCCTTTCGACCTTGTGATCTTTGGGGGCACGGGCGACCTGGCGCGGCGCAAGATCCTGCCGGGCCTCTATCGGCGGTTCTGTGCGGGCCAGATGCCGCGGGACGCGCGGGTGATCGGGGCCGCGCGCGGCGAGATGGACGCCGAAGGATACCGCGCCTTTGTCGCGGAGGCTGTGGCCGAGTTCGGCGGTGATCCTGCCGATAAGGACCTGAGCGGGTTTCTGCAGCGGTTGGATTACGTCACAATCGATGCGCGCGGCGAAAATGGCTGGCGTGACCTTGCCGCGCTGATGCGTAGTGATGTGGTGCGGGCGTTCTATTTCTCGGTCGGGCCCAGCCTCTTTGGCGATCTGGCCGAGCGGCTGAACCAGCATGGTCTTACCGATGATGCCAGTCGGATCGTTGTCGAAAAACCCTTTGGCCGAGATCTTGCTACGGCGAAGGCGTTGAACCGCGACCTTGCCGCCTTTTTCGACGAGGGGCAGATTTACCGGATCGACCATTATCTGGGCAAGGAGACGGTGCAGAACCTGATGGCCGTCCGCTTTGGCAACATGCTTTTCGAGCCGCTGTGGAACTCGCAATATGTCGATCATATCCAGATCACCGTGGCCGAAACCGTGGGCGTCGGTGGGCGCGGAGAGTATTACGACAAATCCGGTGCCATGCGGGATATGGTGCAAAACCACCTGATGCAGCTTTTGTGCCTGATCGCGATGGAGCCGCCGTCGAAATTCGACCCTGACGCGGTGCGCGACGAAAAGCTGAAGGTGATCCGGGCGCTGGACAGTGTCGAGCCGCACCACATCGTGCGGGGACAGTATGAGGCGGACGACACTGACCCCGGCTACCGCGAAGCGGTAGGCGACCCGCGCACGCGCACCGAAAGCTATATCGCGATGAAGGTCGGCATCTCGAACTGGCGGTGGGCGGGCACGCCGTTTTACCTGCGCACCGGCAAAAAGCTCAAGGCGCGGTCGAGCGAGATCACGGTCGTGTTCAAGGAACTCAACCACTCGATCTTTGGCGAGCAGTCGGACCACCGCAATGTCCTGTCGATCCGCTTGCAGCCGAACGAAGGGATCACGCTGGGCGTGACGATCAAGGAGCCGGGGCCGGGCGGCATGCGCCTAGTGGATGTGCCGCTGGACATGTCCTTTGCCGATGCTTTGGGCGCCGACGGCGTGGACCAGACCGATGCCTATGAGCGGCTGATCATGGATGTGATCCGTGGCAACCAGACCCTGTTCATGCGTGGTGACGAGGTCGAGGCCGCCTGGGCCTGGACCGATCCGATCATCGACGGTTGGGAGGCGCGCGGAGACGTGCCCAAGACCTACGACGCAGGCAGCGAGGGGCCGGTGGACGCTGTGCAACTGCTAGCCCGCGACACCCGTGTCTGGAGAGAGGTGGCGCCATGAACCTGCAAACCTATGCGGACCGCGAGATGCTGGCCATGGGCCTCGCCGATGTGCTGGCAAGCGAGTTGAAGAACTGCTTGCTGCTCCACTCCTGGGCGTCCTTCGTGGTGCCGGGCGGCACGACGCCTGGCCCGATCTTCGACACGCTCTGTGCCGCTGATCTGGAGTGGGAGCGGGTGCATGTGATGCTGAGCGACGAGCGTTGGGTGCCCGAGGATCACGAGCGGTCGAACGGCAAGCTGATCCAGGAACGGTTGATGGTGGAACGCGCACACACCGCGCAATTTGTCCCCTTTTATCGCGACGGGATGACACCGGACGAGGCGGCGCCGATCCTGTCCAAAGAGCTGGCGGAGGAAATGCCGATCTCGCTGCTGCTGTTGGGCATGGGCGAGGATATGCACACCGCGTCGCTCTTTCCCGGGGCTGACGGGCTGGCGGGGATGCTGGCACCGGATGCCCCCCTTGTCGTGCCTGTCACCGTGGCGGGGCAGGAGCCGCGCATATCCTTTTCCGGTCCCGCGTTGGGCGGCGCGATGGCCAAGCATCTGGTGATCTACGGGGCCGAAAAGCGCGCAGCGCTTGAGCGCGCGATGACCCTGGATCCGTTGGAGGCGCCGGTGCGCGCGGTTCTGGATAAAATGACGGTACACTGGGCGGACTAGGAACATGTGGGACAGATTGAAAGCGCGCGCGGACGCGGTGCAGGACCGGCGCATTGTCGACCTGATGGATGACGCGCGCGCGACGGAGTTTGCGGTCGAGACGGCGACGATGCGGTTCGACTATGCCAAGACAAACCTCGACGCCGAAACGCGCGACATGCTGCTCGCGCTGGCCCAGGACGCAGGTGTCGCTGCCCGGCGCGGCGCGATGTTCGCCGGTGCCCCGATCAACGAGACCGAAGGGCGCGCAGTGCTGCACACCGCCTTGCGCAACCTCGATGGCGACGCGGTCATGGTCGACGGGCAGGACGTCATGCCCGGTGTGCGCGAGACGCTGGCGCGGATGGAGGCCTACGCTGGGCAGGTGCGCGACAGCGCCGTCACGGATGTGGTCAATATCGGCATCGGCGGGTCGGACCTGGGCCCCGCGATGGCGACCCAGGCGCTCAGCCCCTATCACGATGGCCCGCGCGTGCATTTCGTGTCCAATGTGGACGGCGCGCATATTGCGGATGTGCTGCAGGGGCTGGAGGCCAAGACAACGTTTGTGGTTGTCGCCTCCAAGACCTTTACCACCATCGAGACGATGACCAATGCGCGCACTGCGCGGGCGTGGATGTCGGAGCATGGTGGCGATCCGTCGGCGCAGTTTGCAGCGCTGTCGACGAACCTTGAAAAGACGGCGGCGTTCGGGATTCCGGGCGACCGCGTCTTTGGGTTCGAGGATTGGGTTGGCGGGCGCTATTCGATGTGGGGGCCGATTGGCCTGTCGCTGATGATCGCCATCGGGCCCGAGGGCTTTCGCGCGTTTCTGCGCGGTGGGCAGGAGATGGACAGGCATTTCCGCGCCGCCGAAGGGGCCGAGAACATGCCGCTGATGCTGGCATTGGTCGGCATCTGGCACCGTCAGGCGTGTGGCTACGCCTCGCGGGCCGTGTTGCCATATGATCAGCGGCTGGGGCAGTTGCCCGCGTACCTGCAACAGCTCGAGATGGAATCGAACGGCAAATCCGTCGCGATGGACGGCACCCGCATCCCTGTCGACACCGGTCCCATCGTCTGGGGCGCGCCCGGCACCAATGGACAGCACGCGTTCTATCAGTTGATCCACCAGGGCACGTCCGTCATCCCCTGCGAGTTCATGGTGGCCGCCCGCGGGCACGAGCCCGAGCTGCAGCATCACCACGCGCTTTTGATGGCGAACTGCCTTGCGCAGTCCGAGGCGCTGATGCGGGGCCGCACGCTGGACGCGGCGCTGGCCAAGATTGCGGACAAGTTCGCGGGGGATGAGTTGGAACGCCAGGCCGCCCACCGGGTCTTTGACGGCAACCGGCCGTCGACCACGCTCGTCTACGAGACGCTCGATCCGTTCACGCTGGGCCAGATCATCGCGCTTTATGAGCACCGTGTGTTTGTCGAGGGCGTGATCCTCGGCATCAACTCCTACGACCAGTGGGGGGTCGAGTTGGGCAAGGAACTGGCCACCGCACTGCAGCCGATCATCGAGGGCGAGACGCCAGCGGACGGCAAGGATGGTTCGACCCGCGCGCTGGTGGCGTGGCTGCGCGCACGGGGCTGAGCGCATTCGGGCTTGCGCGCGGCGCCCCGCCTTTGGCAGGGTCGCGAAACGTATGATGTCGTAGGGAGGCGCGCATGCACGGCCAGATGATGAATTTTCCGCTGACGATATCTTCGCTGGTGGACCATGCGGCACGGTATCACGGCGCAACGCAGATCTGGTCAGTCGAGACCGCGGGCGGCGTGACCTCAACCAACTGGGCCGAGGTCGCCGGCAACGCCCGCCGCCTGGCGGATGCGCTGACACAGCTGGGGCTGGGCCCGCAGGCCCGGTGCGGCACGATTGCCTGGAACAACCGGCGGCACCTGGAGATCTACTTTGGCGTGTCGGGCGGCGGTTTTGTCTGCCACACGATCAACCCGCGCCTCTTTGCCGAACAGCTGATCTACATCATCCACCATGCCGAGGATCGCGTGCTGTTCATCGACCGCACCTTTGTGCCTCTGGTCAAGGCGATCCGTCCGCAAATCCCGGAGGTGGAATACATCGTGCTGATGGAGGGCCGCGATGATGCGCTGACGGCCGAGATCGACGGGCTGCTGTTCTATGACGAGCTGATCGGGCGCGGTTCGCCCGACTTTGCCTGGCCCGATCTGGATGAACATACGGCCTCGTCTCTGTGCTATACGTCGGGCACGACGGGGCACCCCAAGGGCGTGCTGTATTCCCATCGCTCGACGGTGCTGCATGCGCTGGCCTCGAACACAAAGGACTGCATCGGCTTTTCGGCACGCGACGTCGTGTTGCCGGTTGTGCCGATGTTCCATGTGAATGCCTGGGGCTGCCCTTATGCCTGCGCGCAGGCGGGCACGCGGATGGTGCTGCCGGGGCCGGGGCTCGATGGGCCGTCGCTGGTCGCGTTGATCGAGCGCTATGACATCTCCATCGCGCTCGGTGTTCCGACGATCTGGCAAGGGCTTTTGATTGCTGCGGATGCGGCAGGCTCCGCACTGACCAGCCTGACCCGTACGGTGGTCGGGGGCTCGGCCTGTCCCCCCAGCATGATCGCCACCTTCCGCGACCGTTACGGCGTCGAGCTGATCCACGCCTGGGGCATGACCGAAATATCGCCGCTGGGCACGACAAACCAGCCGCTGGCCAAACACGCCGACTTGCCGGTCGCAGACCAGCACGCCTTGCGCGAAACGCAAGGGCGTCCGCCCTGGGGCGTGGAGATGAAGATCGTGGACGATCAGGGCGGGGCACTGCCCGAGGACGGTCAGACCCAAGGCGATCTGCATGTGCGCGGTCACTGGGTCCTCGGCAATTACTATCGGAAAAGCATTGAAAGCACGCTCGAACATGGCTGGTTCCCCACCGGGGATGTGGCGACCATCGATCCCGATGGCTATCTGTCGATCAAGGACCGGTCCAAGGACATCATCAAGTCGGGCGGCGAATGGATCAGCTCGGTGGATCTGGAAAACATCGCACTTGGCCATGCACAGCTGGCCGATGCCGCTGTAATCGGGGCGCGGCACGAAAAGTGGGACGAACGGCCCGTGCTGATCGTTGTGCCGGCAGAAGGGCAAAGCCCCGAAGAGGCGGAGATCCTGTCGATCTACGAAGGTCAGATCGCCAAATGGCAGGTGCCGGATCGGGTGATCTTTGTCGACAGCCTGCCGCGCAACGCCACGGGCAAGGTGCTGAAACGTGAGTTGCGCGAGGCGCATGGCGACGTGTTGATGGGCTAGGCCGTCGCGCGCGGCATGCGTTCACGCGACATGGCGGCGGCCCAGAAGTTTGGGATGGTGCCCATGTAGCCGCTCATGCCGCCAACGATCGCGGGCGGCTCATACGCCAACTGTGCGGGCTGTGATGATCTGTCAGGGAGTTTTGGAGCGGGTAACGGGAATCGAACCCGTAACTAAAGCTTGGGAAGCTGCCGTGATACCTTTTCACCATACCCGCGCGTTGAGCCGTTTGGATAGGCGCGGGGGCCAGAGGCGTCAAGGGGCTTTGCGCGCCTCGAAGATGTGGATGGACGCGGGAATATGCACGCCCTCTGGCCCGTCATATTTGGCAAAGCGGTCAATGATCGCCGCCTTCAGCGCCGCTTTGGCATCTTCATCCGCGTCGTGATATTGCAGCGCGCTGTCTGCCGGGCCGATGTGGCAACACAGCTCGGACGCGTCGGCCAGCGTACCCTCGGGGGTGAGCGTCAGCTCCAGCGTCTCGACCGTCGGGTCAGTCAGGCCTGCGGCGGAAAATATATCGAGGATCCGCTCCGCCTCTTCAAAGGCGAACGGGCCGGGCAGGGTGCGATCAGCCTGGGGCATCGGGCCCAGCACGCCCCGGGCCGCGGCGGCAGGGTCCATGAACCACGGATTGTCCGACGCCGAAGCCCACGCCGCCATCACCATGCGCCCGCCCGGTGCCAGCGCCTGCCAGAGGTTGGCAAAGGCCGCGCGCGTGTCGTCAAAGAACATCACGCCAAAGCGCGACAGGATGACGTCGAAGGTGGTGGCAAATTCATGCGTCTGCGCATCGGCCAGCAACAGCTGCACGTGCGGCTGAAACCCAAGGCGCGCATGGGCGTGCCGCAGCATCGTCTGCGATATGTCGAGGCCGGTCACATGCCCCCGTGGGCCCACGGCATCGGCGATCCTCGCTACGGAACTGCCCGTCCCGCAGCCCACATCTAGGACGGTCTCTTCCGCCTTGAGGCCCGCACGGGCGATGACCACATCGAGCACGGGTGCGAGCAACGCGTCCATCTCGGCCTGCAGCGCCACCCATGTGGGCCCAGCGGAGTTGGTCCAGAACGCTTGTTGGTCAAGATTGGTCATGGGATCCCTCGGCTCAGGATGGTGTTGATCAGGCCCGAAGGGCAGCACCGCGCGTCCCCATCGCGGTAGAGGAACTGGATCAGCAACGCGCCTTGCGGGTGGGGCTGCACTTCCTTGATGCCGCTGCCGGGCAGGTCGAACGGCGCGCCGAGGATCGGACCGCTGGGCGAGGGCGTGACGATGCGGTATTGCAGGTCGGTCGCATTGCCGCCCGATGCGGAGGCATAGACAACCTGCACCAGCAAATCGGTGGGTGGGGTGCGATCCCAGTCCACCGGCCACGTGGACACCCCATCGACGATCAGGCCCGGTGCCGCGAGAGCTGCTACAAGGGCCGGATCGCCCACGCCCTTGGGAATGGGCTGCGCCAGAACGGGGGCGGCCAGCACGCTCAGAAGGGCGGCCAGCCGTGTCACGCCCGGCGTCTTCGTCTGCGGCCGCCATCCTCGCCACCGCCGGTGTTAAAGCTCACCTCGGGCAGGTCCACGATGCTGCGCAGGATCGGAAAGGGATCGACGCTGTTGGGCAGGGCGGAGGCGTTGACGAAATGCTCCTGAAACCGCGGCTCGATTGCGGTTTCGACCTTATGGATGCGGCGCACCGTCTCTTCGATCTCCCCCCGTGCCGCGCGGTTCAGCAGCGCGATGCGCGCGCCAGTGCCTGCGGCGTTGCCGGCGGAGGTGACCTTGTCGAGGGGGGCGTCGGGGATCATGCCAAGGACCATAGCATGTTTGGGCGAGATATGGGCGCCAAAGGCACCGGCCAGCACGACACGGTCCACGTCATCCACACCGAATTTGTCCATCAGCAGGCGCGCCCCGGAGTAAAGCGCCGCCTTGGCCATCTGGATCGCACGGATGTCGGGATTGGTGATCGCAATGCGCGGCCCGCCCGTGGCGGTGCCGTCATGCAGCAGGTAGGCCTGCGTCCGCCCATCGGGCACACAGCGGTCCGATCCGGTTTGCGCGGCCGATCCGATGAGGCCCGAGGCATCGAGCAGACCCGCCAGCCGCATTTCGGCAATCGCCTCGATAATGCCCGACCCGCAGATGCCGGTGATCCCCGATCCCGCGGCGGCCTCAGCAAAGCCGTCCTCGTCCGACCACATGTCGACACCAATGATGCGAAAGCGGGGCTCCTTGGTCACGGGGTCGATTGCGACCCGTTCGATGGCGCCGGGGGCTGCGCGCTGGCCCGAGGTGATCTGCGCACCCTCAAAGGCAGGGCCCGTGGGGGAGGAGCAGGCCAGCACCTTTTCGCGGTTGCCCAAAAGGATCTCGGCATTGGTGCCCACGTCGACGACCAGCACCAGCTCATCAGATTTGTCCGGCGCCTCGCTCAACGCCACGGCGGCCGCATCCGCGCCCACATGGCCCGCGATGCAGGGCAGCAGGTAGACACGGGCCGAAGGGTGGATGTTCAGCTCGAGATCATCCGCGCGCATCCGCAACGCGTCTGACGTGGCCAGTGCAAAGGGCGCCTGGCCCAGCTCGAACGGATCGATGCCCAAGAGCAGGTGGTGCATGACCGGGTTGCACACAAATACCGCGTCGACGACCAGCGTCTTGTCGATATGCGCCTCGGTCGCGATCTGGGTCATGAGGGCGTTCAGCCCCTCGCGCACGGCCACGGTCATCTCGGCCGCGCCGCCGGGGTTCATCATGCCGTAGCTCACCCGGCTCATCAGGTCTTCGCCAAAACGGATCTGTGGGTTCATGAGCCCCGAAGAGGCAACGACCGCGCCGGTGGACAGGTCGCACAAATGCGCGGCGATGGTGGTAGAGCCGAGATCGACCGCAACCCCGTAGACTGTGCCATCGTAATAGCCCGGCCAGACATGCATGATGCGCGGCGCGTTCTCGTCGTCGCCCAGGTGGACCGCCACGGTGACCTTCCAGTCCCCCTTGCGCAAGGTCGGTTGCAGCTCTTGCAGGATGTGCAGATCGGCATGGATGTTCGTGACGCCCCAATCGGTCTCGATTGCGGTGACGAGACGCTCCAGATCGCCGGAGGGCTCGTGCATGTCGGGTTCCTGCACCTCGACGTAAAAGAGCTTGGTCGACGGGTTCATGGTGATGTCACGCACTTCGGCGCGTTTGCGCACCACCTGTTTGTGCACCTGGCTCTCGGGGGGCACGTCGATCACCACATCGCCCTGCACCGTCGCCTGGCAGCCCAGGCGGCGACCTTCGATCAGCCCGCGTTTCGACTTGTAACGTTCCTCGACCGTGTTCCAGCCTGACAGGGCATCATGGGCGACGGTCACGCCGTGTTTTGGAAACTCGCCAAAGCTCGGTGTGATCTGGCATTTCGAACAGATCCCGCGCCCGCCGCACACACTGTCGAGGTCCACGCCCAGTTGCCGCGCCGCGGTCAGGATCGGCGTGCCCACCGGGAAGTGGCCGCGCTTGCCGGAGGGGGTGAAAACGACGAGTGGATCGGTGCTCATGGGTGGCCTCATGTCTGCTGATGGCTAGCATAGGCGTCTGACGGCAAAGGAAAAGTCAAAGGGCGACACGTAGGGTCGGAAGCGCGTCAGTTCGTGGGGCACGGTGTGTGTCAACCGGCCCTCCGGGGGGCGGCTCAGCTGGGCCGGGCGTGAAAGATAAAGCCCAGAAGGTTCATCAGCACCTGAGCGGCGAGGATTGCGGTACTGCCAGTGGGATCATAGTCCGGTGCGACCTCGACCAGATCGATACCCACGACGTCGTGCCGCTTGGCAGCGGTTTGCAGCATTTCGAGCACATCATAGTAGAGGAACCCGCCATGGCTGGGTGTGCCCGTCCCGGGCGCGATGGACGGGCAGAACGCGTCGATGTCGATCGTGATGTAGAGCCGCGCGTTCTGGGGAATACGGTCGATCACAGCCTGCGGGCCCAGGGCGCGCGCCTGCCGCACCGACAGGATGTCGGCCCCCATCGCGCGGGCGTCGCCGTAGCCTTCCTTGGCGGTGGAGCTGACATTGCGAATGCCGACCTGTGTGAGGCCGGTCACATTGGCGCGCTCGGCCGCCCGGCGCATCGGGTTGCCGTGGCCATGGCGCACGCCGTGGCGTTCGTCGACGAAATCCAGATGCGCGTCGATCTGCAGAATATGGATCGGGCCCTGATCGTCAAAGGCGCGAATGCAGGGGATGTTCACCGAATGATCGCCGCCGATGGTCACCGGCAGCGCGCCTGCCGCGAGCGCTGCGCGCACGCCCGCCTCGATATTGGCATGCGAGCCTTCGGTATCGGTATGGATGATGTCCGCATCGCCCATGTCCACGATCCGCACCGTCTCGGGCAAATAGGTCGCGTCGTCCTCGTGATCATAGGCGCCTGCGTGGCCAAAGCTGAACAGGGTCGATGCCTCGCGCACCGCGCGCGGGCCAAAACGTGCGCCCGACCGCCACTGCGTGCCTGCATCGAAGGGCGCGCCGAGGATGGCGACATCCGCCTCCAGCGCATCCCAATCCTGCACGTAAGGCCGTTTGCCAAAGGTCGCGATGCCGACAAAGGGCAGGTTCAGGCGGCCGCTGTCATATCCATGTGTCATGGCGCGCACTCTGCGCAGCCCGGCCATGGCGTGCAAGCCCGCCAATTGCCCCTTTCCATTCCAGCAAGCCCATGAGATAGGGAGGCGTCAAACGAACCCTCCCAAGGAGACCCCCATGGAGATTCGCGAGGCGCTCACCTTTGATGATGTTTTGTTGGTCCCTGCGGCGTCCAACGTGCTGCCCACCAACGCAGATACGCGCACCCGCGTGACCCGGCGGATCGACCTGAACATCCCGCTGCTCAGCTCGGCCATGGACACGGTGACCGAGGGGCGCATGGCCATTGCCATGGCGCAGGCAGGCGGCATGGGTGTCATCCACCGCAACCTCGACATCGCAGCCCAAAGCCAGGAGGTGCGGCGGGTCAAACGGTTCGAATCCGGTATCGTCTACAATCCGATCACCCTCACGCCGAACCAGACCTTGGCGGATGCCAAGGCGCTGTCCGAACGCTATGGCTTTAGCGGCTTTCCCGTCGTTGATGAGGCGCGGCGCGTTGTCGGGATCGTGACCAACCGCGACATGCGCTTTGCCGGGCAAGACGACACGCCAGTGCGTGTGATGATGAGCACCGACAACCTCGCCATCCTGCACGAGCCCGCCGACCGCGACGAGGCGATCAGCCTGATGAAGGCACGGCGCATCGAAAAGCTGTTGGTGACGGATGCGGATGGCAAGCTGACGGGGCTGTTGACGCTGAAGGACACCGAACAGGCGGTGCTGAACCCGACTGCGTGCAAGGACGAGCTTGGGCGGCTGCGCGTCGCCGCGGCCTCGACCGTGGGGGATGCGGGGTTCGAGCGGTCCGAGGCGCTGGTGGATGCAGGTGTCGACATGATCGTGATCGACACGGCGCACGGCCATTCCGAAGGGGTGGCCGACGCCGTGCGGCGGGCCAAGGGCCTGTCGAATGACGTTCAGATCGTGGCGGGCAATGTGGCCACGGGTGAGGCGACGCGCGCGCTGATCGGGGCAGGGGCGGACGCTGTAAAGGTCGGGATCGGCCCGGGGTCCATCTGCACAACGCGCATGGTTGCCGGTGTGGGCGTGCCACAGCTGACGGCGATCATGGATTGTGCGGCCGCCGCGGGCGACGTGCCGGTCATCGCGGACGGTGGCATCAAATTCTCCGGCGACTTTGCCAAGGCCATCGCGGCTGGCGCATCCTGCGCCATGGTGGGCTCAATGATCGCGGGCACGGACGAATCCCCCGGCGAGGTGATCCTGTACCAGGGCCGCAGCTTCAAATCCTACCGCGGCATGGGCTCGCTGGGCGCAATGGCGCGCGGCTCGGCAGATCGGTACTTTCAAAAGGATGCTGCCAGCGACAAGCTGGTGCCCGAAGGGATCGAAGGGCAGGTGCCCTACAAGGGGCCTGCGGGCACCGTGATCCACCAGCTTGTGGGCGGGCTGCGCGCGGCGATGGGCTATACCGGTTGCGCCACCGTCGATGAGATGCGCCAGAACTGCCAATTTGTCAAAATCACCGGGGCGGGCCTCAAGGAAAGCCATGTGCACGATGTGCAGATCACACGCGAGGCGCCAAACTATCGCGCGATGTAAAATCAATATGCTATGCCGCGATCTAAAAGTGGTTTCAGGGCCATGAGGCCCGGCGCGCGGGTCGCGGCGGCCATAGAGATCCTCGATCAGGTCAGCGCGGGCATGCCCGTCGAACAAGCGTTGACCCGGTGGGCCAGATCCAGCCGGTTTGCGGGGTCCAAGGACCGCGCGGCGGTTCGCGACCACGTGTTTGACGTGGTCCGCCACTGGCGCAGTGCTGCGGCCCTTGGCGGCGGTGAGGACGGGCGCGCGCGCATGATCGGGCAGCTAAGGGCGGCGGGCGCAGATCTGTCCGCGCTGTTTGATGGCGTGGGTCACGCCCCTGCGCCGCTCAGCGATCACGAGCGGGATGCCGGTGCTGCGCCGTCCTCACGCGCCGCTGTGCTTGATCTTCCCGATTGGCTGTTGCCGCGTTTTGACGCAAGCCTGGGCGCGGACGCGGATCGTACCGCGCAGATGCTGCGCGCGCGCGCGCCGGTGACGCTGCGGGTGAACGCGGCCCGGGCGTCGGTCGCGGATGCGCAAAAGAGCCTGTCCGAGGAGAGTATCGAGACTGTGGTCAATCCACGCGCTACGACGGCCCTCACCATCGTCGAAGGGGCGCGGCGGTTGCGCCAATCGGCGCCCTTCACGACCGGTCTGGTCGAATTGCAGGACGCCGCGAGCCAGGCCGCGGTGGCCCACATCTCTGGCACGGGTCGCCTGCTCGATTATTGCGCGGGCGGCGGGGGCAAGGCTCTGGCGCTCGCGGCAGCCGGGTGGCAGGTCACCGCGCATGATGCGGAGCCTGATCGCATGCGCGACCTGTCGAGCCGTGCGGCGCGCGGCAGGCACGACATTGCCGTGTCGGAGCCCGGCCAGATACCACAGCATTCACCCTTTGATGCGGTGCTGTGCGACGCGCCCTGTTCGGGCTCGGGCACATGGCGCCGCGCGCCGGAGGCCAAGTGGCGGCTGACCGACGAGCGACTGACGGAGTTGACCCAGATCCAGGCAAGCATTCTGGACACGGCGCAGGCCTTTGTCGCGCCGGGTGGTGCGCTCTACTACGCGACCTGCTCCGTCTTGGCCGAGGAAAACGCGGCACAGGTTTCCGCTTTTGTGGCGCGCAATCCGTCGTGGGGGTGCGATGTGCAATGGCACTGGCCCGTGGATGATTGGGGCGACGGCTTCTACCTTGCTCGACTTTTGCGAGCATAACGCCATTTGACACAACCTGAGGTAAGTGACTACCGTCCTGACACCACACGCAATGTGCCGTGGTTAAGTGGCGGTTAACCCCTGGCAGCGCAGATACGGTAGAACGATTCGACTAGCAGGAGGTGCGCGGTGACGGCGCGAGCAGAAGGTACAAGCAGCCTTGTTCGGTTTGTCCGGTCCGGCTCAGGGCGGGGGGGCAGCCTGGTGGTGGCATCGATCCTGCTAGGTGTCATGGGCGTATTGGCACCCGAGCCGTTGATCCAGATGGGCCTGCTTGCCGCTGCGACGACCCTGTTTTTGCTGGGTATCGCGCTCAGCCTTGTGATCCGCCGGGACCGGGCCGCGCAGGACCGAACATTGCAGGCGGTCGCCGGGTTCATCGAGAAGGACAGTGCGCCCAGTTTCGTTTGCACCGCCGATGGCGAGGTGCTGAGCGCCAATGCCGCCGCGCGCACCCGCTACGCGACCCGTCGCGGTGAGACGCTGGCCGGAACCTTGCGCGCGACCTTTGCAAATCCGGGCGGTATCCTGTTTCGGCTGAAATCCGTGGCCGACGCCGAAGGTGCCGCACGCGAAGATATCGTGACGCGCAAAGGCCATGTGCGGCTGGCCGTACATGATTTGGGCGACGACAGAATGCTGTGGCGCCTCGAGCCTGTGGCCGAGGGCACGCGCGGCTCGGACGGGCCGGGGCTGCCGATGATCATGCTCGGCCGCAACGATGCGATCCTTTACATGAACGATGCCGCACGGGCGCTGGTCGGCAAGCGGGCCAAGGCGCTCGACACGCTGTTCGAGGAGGTGCCGCTGACGATGGGCTCGACAAACCGGCTCGCGGCCGAAGCCGGGCCGATCGATGTTCTGGTCACGGCGATTGATGCGGGTGCAGGGCGCCGCGCGCTCTACTTGCTGCCCACACCCGAGGTTGCGGCGGCAGCCCACTGGCATGATTTCGAGGATTTGCCGGTGCCGCTTGTGCGGTTCTCGACCGAAGGGCGGGTCCAAAGCTACAATCGGATGGCGGCGAACATGATCGGCGACACGCTGGCGCGCGACGCACATCTTGGGGACCTGATGGAAGGTCTGGGGCGGCCGCTGGACGATTGGCTCGCCGAGACCGTCTCGGGCCGCGCGATTCAGCAAAGCGAGTTTCTGCGCCTGCGCCGGACCGACAAGGAAACATTTGTGCAAGTGGCACTCAACCAGATGAAGGACGGCGAAGGCAACTCCGTGCTCGCCGTGCTATCGGACGCGACCGAGCTGAAAACGCTCGAGGCGCAATTTGTGCAAAGCCAGAAGATGCAGGCCATCGGCCAATTGGCTGGCGGTGTCGCGCATGATTTCAACAACCTGCTGACGGCGATTTCGGGCCATTGCGATCTGCTTTTGCTGCGGCATGACCAGGGCGACGCCGATTACGGTGACCTGATGCAGATCAACCAGAACGCCAACCGCGCAGCGGCACTGGTGGGACAGTTGCTGGCCTTTTCCCGCAAGCAGACCCTGCGCACCGAAGAGCTTGATCTGCGCGACACAATGGCCGACCTCACCCACCTGCTGAACCGGTTGGTCGGGGAAAAGGTGCGGCTGACGCTCACCCACGATCCGGTGCTCAAGTCCATCCGGGCCGACAAGAGGCAGCTGGAACAGGTGCTGATGAACCTCGTCGTCAATGCGCGTGACGCGATGCCCGAGGGCGGCGAGATCAAGATCGAAACCGAGTGCGTGACGCTGAACGAGCCGCTCGAACGGGATCGCGTCTCTGTCCCGGTGGGGCAATACGTGTGCTTGCGCGTCATCGACGAAGGCGTGGGCATCCCCGCCGACAAACTGCAAAAGGTGTTCGAGCCGTTTTATACGACCAAGCGAACCGGCGAGGGCACCGGGCTGGGCCTCTCGACCGCCTATGGGATCGTGAAACAGACCGGTGGGTTCATCTTTGTCGACAGCAAGATCGGCGCCGGCACCTGTTTTTCCATCATGTTCCCCGTGCTTGAGCGATCCACCGCGCCGACACCGGTCAAGACACCGGAGGTCAAACCGTCCAGCCCGCAAAAGGGCGATGGTGTGATCTTGCTGGTCGAGGACGAAGCGCCGGTGCGGGCCTTTGCCAGCCGGGCACTGCGCCTGCGCGGCTATACCGTGCTCGAGGCGGACAGCGCAGAGGCGGCGCTGAAAACGCTCGAGGATGTCGAACTGAACGTCGACCTCTTCGTCACGGATGTGGTGATGCCCGGCAAGGACGGGCCAAGCTGGGTGCGCGAGGCGCTGCAAGACCGTCCCGATGTGCGCGTGGTGTTCGTCTCTGGCTATGCCGAAGACAAGCTGAACGACCAACGGGAAAAGATACCGAATTCGGTTTTTCTGCCCAAGCCGTTTTCACTCAACGATCTGGCCGAAACGGTGCACAGCCAGTTGCATTGATCCGCCGTTCAAGTGGACGCGATGCTGTCATACAGCTCGAACTCTTCGGCGCATTTGCGCCGCAGGCGCGCCTCCACCTCAGGCGAGAGCGCAGCGGGGATGTCAGGCGAGACGTTGTGGCGGTCCAGCGAAAACGCAACGCCCAAACGATCCGATAGAAAGGCCTGCAATCGGTCCTGATCTTCATAGCGGAACAGATGCGTCACACCGGTGCCATTGGGCTGGGTTTCAAGAAACCGGGCCTGACTGCCGACATCCGCAAACCCCGGCTTCTTGCCTTTGAGATAGGCCAGCACAAAATCGTCAAAGCTGATCCCGTGCGTTGCGTTTGGCTTGCCTGCCATGAACGGCCGCTGCCGAAACCGCCACCAGCTGCCGAGCCAGCTGATGGGTTCGCGCATCACGGCCATGACCTCGAGATCCACATCGCAGACCCGCAGAAACATCGGGCGGACAAAACGATTGTAGCGATAGACCGGCGCGTGTTTCAGCTCCGGCGGCTGCACCAGCACCATGTCCGCATGCGGTCGCAACGCCTCCTCGTAGGCGGTGGTGCCGGTTTTCGGCACCGACAAAAACGCCAGATTGGCTTTGTAAAACACCAACATACTCGCTGCCCCGCCCAATTCGTCGTCTTTTGCACGTCGGCGTAAACTACTCCTTAACCCTCTGCCGCAAAAGGTGGGTTGCAGAGAAATTTAATTGCAATGTTCTCATTTTGATCTCATAAAGAACACAATGAGAACATCGAAGCAGCACGGCACCAATTGCCGCCCCGACCGGGGTATGACACAAAGGACCAAACCAATGGCGACGGCAGACCTTTTGAACATGACAGACAAGAAATCGGCAGACAAACAGAAGGCGCTGGACAGCGCGTTGGCGCAGATCGAGCGGCAGTTCGGCAAGGGCTCCATCATGAAGCTGGGCGATGAGGGGGCCATCCAAGATATCAAGGCAAGTTCCACCGGCAGCCTTGGCCTCGACATCGCGTTGGGGATCGGCGGGCTGCCGATGGGGCGGATCGTGGAGATCTACGGCCCTGAATCGTCAGGTAAAACCACGCTGACACTGCACTGCGTCGCCGAGCAGCAGAAGCAGGGCGGTGTCTGCGCCTTTGTCGACGCCGAACACGCGCTCGACCCGCAATACGCGCGCAAGCTGGGCGTGAACCTCGATGAGCTGTTGATCTCGCAACCCGACACGGGCGAGCAGGCCTTGGAAATAACGGACACGCTCGTGCGCTCCGGCGCGGTCAACATGGTTGTCGTCGATTCGGTTGCGGCCCTGACGCCGAAATCCGAACTGGAAGGCGACATGGGCGACAGCAGCGTCGGCGTGCAGGCCCGCCTGATGAGCCAGGCCATGCGCAAGCT